>Ga0129308_1000823_pt1 | contig 40246 bp, 37 predicted proteins | sample L827metagenome_FD_94440 | JGI IMG/M metagenome (GOLD analysis project Ga0129308, IMG submission 94440) | Ring-tailed lemur group fecal microbial communities from Wisconsin, USA - L827 metagenome | ecosystem: Host-associated > Mammals > Digestive system > Large intestine > Fecal | place: USA... | reverse complement strand
TCCAGCCGCTTGTCCTTCACCTGCTCGGCGATGGTCTTAATCAGCTGACGCTTGTTCACCTGGTAGGGAAGCTCGGTAACGATGATCCGCTGCCGGTCCTTGCCGAATTCCTCGAACTCGGTGCGGGCCCGAACCACCACCTTGCCCCGGCCGGTGGCGTAGGCGGCCCGGATGCCGGTGCGGCCCATGATAATGCCTCCGGTGGGGAAGTCCGGGCCGGTGATGTGCTCCATCAAATCCGACATGGTGCACTCCGGGTCATCCAGTACCGCCACACAGGCGTTGATGACCTCGGTCAGGTTGTGGGGCGGGATGTTGGTGGCCATGCCAACGGCGATGCCGCTGGAGCCGTTTACCAGCAGATTGGGAAACCGGCTGGGAAGCACCCGGGGCTCCTTCCGGCTTTCGTCGAAGTTGGGATCCCAGTTGACGGTGTCCTTTTCAATGTCCCGGAGCATCTCATTGGAGAGCTTACTCAGTCTTGCCTCGGTATAACGGTAGGCAGCAGGGGGGTCGCCGTCCACGGAGCCGAAGTTGCCGTGGCCGTCCACCAGCATGTAGCGCATGGAGAAATTCTGGGCCAGCCGAACCATGGCGTCGTACACGGAACCGTCGCCATGGGGGTGGTATTTACCCAGCACATCGCCGACGCAGGTTGCGGACTTCTTAAAGGGCTTGTCCGAGGTCAGGCCGCTTTCGTACATGGTATAGAGAATTCGCCGGTGCACCGGCTTCAGACCGTCCCGCACGTCGGGCAGGGCACGACCCACGATGACGCTCATGGCGTACTCGATGTAGGACTTCTCCATCTCGTCCACCAGCTTGGATTCCGTAATCACCTGGTCGGGGAAGGCAATGTCCTCGGGTTTATAGCTTCTGTTGTGTGCCATATGACGTCACCTCCTCAGATGTCAATATTCACGGCATAGCGGGCATTCCGCTCAATCCATTCTTTTCTCGGCTCCACCTGCTCGCCCATAAGGATGTTAAATACCTCATCTGCCCGCATGGCGTCGTCCAGGGTGATCCGGCGCAGGCTCCGCTTTTCCGGATCCATGGTGGTCTCCCACAGCTCGTGGGGGTCCATCTCGCCAAGACCCTTGTACCGGGCAATGTCCACCCTGGCGTTGGGATTGTCGCTGCGCATTTCGGAGGAGACCCGATCCCGCTGCTCATCGGAATAGGCGACTTTCGTGGTCTTGCCCCGGGTGAGCTTGTACAGAGGGGGCACGGCGGAATAGACATAGCCGTTCTCGATGAGGGGCCGCATATAGCGGAAGAAGAAGGTAAGCAGCAGAGTTCGGATATGAGCACCGTCCACATCAGCATCCGCCATGATGATGATTTTATGATAGCGAAGCTTGTTCAAGTCGAACTCGTCCCCGATGCCCGCACCCAGGGCAACGATCAGAGGATAGAGCTTGTCGTTTCCATAAATTTTGTCCGCCCGGGCTTTTTCCACGTTAAGCATCTTGCCCCACATGGCAAGGATCGCCTGGAACCGGGAGTCCCGGCCCTGGATGGCGGAACCGGCTGCGGAGTCGCCCTCCACGATGTAGATTTCGCACAGTTCGGGATTGCGCTCATTGCAGTCCTGGAGCTTGTCCGGCATCTGGCCGGATTCCAGACCGGTTTTCCGGCGGATGGTCTCCCTGGCCTTTCTGGCGGCCTCCCGGGCCCGGTTGGCCATCATGGCCTTTTCCAGGATGATTTTGGCCACCTGGGGGTGCTCCTCCAGATAGATTCCCAGCTGGTCGGAGACAATCTGGTCAACCAACGCCCGGATGTAGGCGTTGCCCAGCTTTGCCTTGGTCTGACCCTCGAACTGGGCGTCGGTGAGCTTTACGGAAATGATAGCGGTAATGCCCTCCCGGCAATCCTCGCCGGAAACCTTATCGTCGCCCTTAATAATCCCATTCTTTTCGCCGTAGGCGTTGAGGGCCCGGGTGAGAGCGGTCTTGAAGCCGGTCTCGTGCATACCGCCCTCAGGGGTGCGGACATCGTTGGCGAAGGACATCATAAATTCATTGTAGCCGTCGTTGTACTGGAAGGCCACCTCGGCAGAGGCGTCCCCCTTGCTGCCGGACATATAGATGACCTCTTCGTGAACCGGAGTCTTGTTCCGGTTGGCCCAGGATACAAATTCCCGGATGCCTCCCTCAAAGCACATGGTGTCCTGCTTGCGTTCGTCGCTCCGCTCATCGGTGATGGTGATGGTCAGACCGGCGTTCAGGAAGGCCTCCTCCCGCATCCGCTCGTGGAGAATCTCATAGTCATAAACCAGACTGTCGAACATCTCCGGGTCCGGCTGGAAGGTGACCTCGGTACCGGTGTGGTCGGTGGTGCCCACAATTTTCATTTCCTGGGTGATGGCGCCCCGGGAAAATTTCATTTCATAGATATTTCCATTTTTATGAACCCGCACCCGGAGCCATTCAGACAGGGCGTTGACCACAGAGGCGCCAACGCCGTGGAGGCCGCCGGATACCTTATAGCCGCCGCCGCCGAACTTGCCGCCGGCATGGAGCACCGTATAGACGACTTCCAAAGCGGGCCGCCCGGTCTGGGCCTGAATGTCCACAGGGATACCCCGGCCGTCGTCGGTGACGGTGATAGAGTCCCCGGGATTAATGGTAACGGTAATATGCTTGCAGTATCCTGCCAGGGCCTCGTCAATGGCATTGTCCACAATTTCATAGACCAGGTGATGCAGTCCGGAGGAGGAGGTAGAGCCGATATACATACCCGGCCGCTTCCGAACTGCTTCCAGCCCTTCCAATACCTGAATCTGCTCCGCGCCATATTCTTGTGTAATCTTTTCTTCAGACATATAATTCCTCCATAATGGTTATGGGTGTAGATACAACCTTGAACCGTTACTGTAGGGGAGGCTATTAGCCTCCCGTGCAGAACAATCCCCAAAAGCGGCACCAAGTTAGGCAAATCCGCTTTATTTTCCATTTTCGGGCCCCATTCACCGGAACACTCAAAATACATTACTTGGCGGAAGGATAATATCCTCCCCTATGGGATGTCTTAGGTTGACTACATTGCGTTGAATGGGACTGATTCCATTTAACGGAGCACTCTGGCATCCAATAAAAGCGGGCATCTGTATTTTTTCCTGCAATGAATTACTGGATTTTCATTCATTGTAAAAACAATCCTCTTTCCATTTTCTGGGATTATCTTCTATATACTTCCAAATCATTTGGTAATCCATTTCATTGCGGATGATATGGTCATGGAAACTGCGTTGCCACACTTCTTTTTTTGCTTTCTTCGACACAATTCGCTTCATCTGACCAACAATGGACGAAATAGACGGCCCATCGAAATCTTGTTCTTTTTCCTCCAAATATAGTATCAGATGCACATGATTTGGCATAATTACAAACTTATCCAAATGAACAGTCGGATAAATTTGCGGTATGGCAAAAATACATTGCTGCGTAATCTGACCAATGTAAGACAGATTTGATTCTTCCAAATCTGATGAAATCCAAAACAAACGCTCCTTATTCTTGGTGCAAATGGTGATGAAATAATATCCTGGATTTCCATAGTCGAAGCAGCTTAATCGATTTTGCTTCCGTTCCGGTAATTCCATATTTTTTCCTCAAAATCATGGAACGTTCCCACAATACTGTTATCAATTTCCAACCTGTTTAGACAAAATCATACTTTACTAAACACCGTACCATTCAACCGAACACTCAAGTGTCCAACTTGGCGGGAGGCTAATAGCCTCCCCTACAGTAGGGTTTGCAATGTTTCTGCCCGACCATCTTGGATTTCCATGCTCTTTCCCAATTTGGTAAAACGGCCCGGTTCACAGCAGGTGATAAACACCTGGCCGGAAACAATCTGGTTCAACACGAAATCCTGCCGTCCCGGATCCAGCTCGCTGAGCACGTCGTCCAGCAGCAGCACCGGCTCTTCGCCCCACTCCCGCTTCATCAGCTCCCGCTGGGCCAATTTCAGGCTGATGGCGGCGGTACGGGTCTGACCCTGGGAGCCGTAGGACTTCAGGTTGATGCCGGAAAGGCTGATTTCAAAATCATCCTTGTGTGGCCCGGTGAGGCATTGGGCGGTTTCCAGCTCCGCCCGATAGTGGCGGTCAAGATGCTCTTTTAGGTTCTCCGTCAGGGTGGATACCGGAGCAAAGGGGTCTGAAACACTGGAAACCGTCTTATAATCCAGCCGAAATTCTTCCTTTCCGCCGGTAAAGCTGCTGTGATATTCCGATGCCGCCGTTCCGAGAGCCTGGAAAAACCTGGCCCGATAGGAGATCAGCATCGCTCCTACCTGACAGAGCCGGGCGTTGTACTCCGGCAATATCTCCAATACCAGGGGATTTTCAAAACGATCCTTGAGAATCCGGCCCTTCTGCTCCAAAATTCGGTTGTATTCCGCCAGCGCCGCCTCATAATTGGGGCGAAGTTGACATAACGCACTATCCGCAAACCGGCGGCGCTGGGCCCCACCGGTTTTCAGAATCATCAAATCCTCCGGGCAGAACAGCACCGTGGGCAGCACCCCGGCAATTTCAGAGGCGATTTTCTTCTTTGCCCCGTTGCGCCACAGCTGCCTGGGGCGGCAGCCGGAAAAGAGTACCCATCGAAGGGTCTGCTCCCGCTCCTGAGAGAAGATTTTTCCTTCTATCTCCCCAAAATCCTGGGAGAATTTCACCATTTCCGAATTTCTGGTGGCCCGAAAGCTCTTTCCGCTGCCAAGATAGCAAATGGCTTCCAACAGGTTGGTTTTCCCCTGGGCGTTCTGTCCGACAATCAGGTTCACCCCAGGGTCAAATTCCAGGCGGGCCTCCTCGTAGTTCCGGAAGGAGCGCAGGTACAGCTCATTCAGCTGCATGAATCATGAACTCCCGCCCGTTGTAGCAGAACACGTCTCCGGGCCGCAGCTTCTTACCCCGCATGGTACACGTTTCCCCGTTGACGGCGACCAGTCCCTCCTGGATGACCTCCTTGGCCTCCCCGCCGGTTTGGGTCAGTGCGGCAAATTTCATGGCCGCCTCCAATTTGATGTACTCCGTAGAGATCACCAAGGGAAGCTGCTTTTTTTTCACAACTACTTTCATAGACTACCTCTTCGTAAAAATATGGAAATGATGCGAATTCTCTTTACGAATCTTTCATTGAGATATAGTATCAGTTTTTGATTCTGACGGGCAGAATCATGTAGGCAAAGTCCTCCTTGTCGTCCACGGGGGTGAGGACGATGGGGCTGAGACCATTTGTAAGCTCCAAAGTGACCTCCTCGGTGGGAACAGCACGGAGGGCGTCGGCCATATAGCGGACATTGAAGCCGATTTCCAGTTCCTTTCCGTCACCGGCATAGGAGCAGCGATCCTCCGCCGAGCCGATGGTGGTGGCGGTGCGCATTTGCAGCTCCTGGTTGCCGAAGATACAGCGAATGGGGCTCTTGTATTTTTCGGAGACGATCAGGCCCACCCGCTCTACGCTGGAGGCCAGATCATAAACGCTGGCTACCAGCTTGATGGGACAATCCGTAGGCACCACCCGGCGCCAATCCAGGAAATCTCCCTCCAAAAGGCGGGCGACCAGGATGGCGTTACCCAGCTGATACATGATGTGCTTGGGGCCCAGGGTGAATCCGGCGGCAGTGTCGGTATCCGTGAGGATTTTCTCCACTTCCTTCAATCCCGAGGCGGGAACAACAAAGCTCAGCTCCCGCCCGGTAGGCTCCTGGGGATGATAGGTTCGTCTTGCCAGCCGGAAGCCGTCCACCGCCACGGCGGTGATGGAGTCGGGAGTGACCTCGAATTTCACACCATTGTGGATAGGCCGGGCCTGGTTGTCCGCCACGGCGAAGATGGTGCCGGAGATCAGCTCCTTCAATTTTTTCTGAGGGATGCGGATGGCATGGCCCGTATTCACATCCGGCAGGTCCGGATACTCGTCTGCGGATTCAGCGCTGATGGAAAAGGAGGAGAAGCCGGAGCGGATGGACACCCGGTAGTTTTCGTCCACCACCACCGTCACGTCCCCCTCGGGCAGACGGCGAATGATGTCGCTGAAAAGCTTGGCCGGGAGGATGCAGTCGCCTCCGTCGGTAACCTGAGCTTCGATCTGATAGGTGATGGCGGTTTCCATATTGTAGCCCGTGAGGGTCAGACCGGAACCGGCCCGGCAGAGAATGCCCTCGATGGCAGAAAGGCTGCTCTTCTGAGCCACCGTTCTGCCTGCAATATTCAGTCCCTGGAGTAGGGTATTTTTTTCACAGGTAAAACGCATTGCAATCTTCCTTTTTGATAAAAGATAATAGATATATCTATCTGTAATTAGGTTTCTGTAGTAACAGCGGTAGTAGTGGAAACTTATGTGGAAAAGTGCCGAAGGCCAGTGACTGGTACTGACTTTTTATCCACAGCCACATTGTGAGATTTAACAACTTATTCACATCATCTGTGAGGGCTTTTTTTGCCGACGGTTTTCCACAGAAAATTTTTGCACAATTCACAGGGCCTGTGGAGAATTTTGGAAGCGGAACAGCCGGTTATGTCGGATGAAAAAATCACAGACTGGAATTGATATTGGCGGTGATGTCCCGGATGTTATTCTGAATGGTTTCGTCCTTGGTCTTCAGGGCGGCCTCGATCCGGCGGATGGCGTAGAGGACGGTGGTATGATCCCGGTCAAACTCCTTGCCAATGTCAGGAAGACTCAGATTGGTCAGATTCCGGATCAGGTACATGGCAATCTGCCGGGCCTCTGCAATGTTCTTCTTTTTCAGGGTGCCCCGGAGCACGGACTCGTCAATGGAATAGAATTTGCAGACCTGACTGATGACCAGACCCGGGGTGGGCAGGGCGCTGCCCTCGGTTTTGAAGGAATCCTCAATGACCCGGGATACGTTGGGCAGGTCAAGGGTCATATCGTCCAGATCACGGTAGGCCAGCAGTTTCTTCACGATGCCCTCAATCTGCCGCACATTGTTGGTCACGTTGACCGCAATGTAGTTGCACACATCGTCCGACAGGTCAATGCCCAGGCTCTTGGCTTTGTTTTTCAGAATGGCCATTCGGGTCTCATAGTCCGGAGGCTGAACATCCGCCAGCAATCCCCACTCAAACCGGGTGCGGAGCCGATCTTCCAATGTGAGCATGTCGCTGGGCTTCCGGTCGGAGGTCATGACAATCTGCTTGTGCTCTTCATAGAGCTTGTTGAAGGTATGGAAGAATTCCTCCTGGGTGGATTCCTTACCGGCGATGAACTGAATGTCGTCAATAAGAAAAAGGTCGCTTTCCCGGTATTTGCTCCGAAATTCCACATTTTTTCCGCTGGCAATGGCGGAAATCAGTTCATTGGTGAATTCGTCTCCCTTGATATAGACGATGTTGGCCTGCGGGTTTTGACGGCGGATGCCGTTGGCGATGGCATAGAGCAGATGGGTCTTGCCAACTCCGGAGGGGCCGTAGATGAACAGGGGATTGTAGACCTGACCCGGATTTTTGGATACGGCGATGGAGGCACTGTGGGCAAAGCGATTGGAGGGCCCTACCACGAAATTGTCAAAGGTAAATTGGGGGTTGAAATCCATGGAAGAGAGGGTCTTTCCTTTGTTGCGAAAGGAATCCCGCTCTTTGTCTCCGAATACCAGGAGCTTGGCGTCGGAATTGAAGACCTCCTTCAGAGCGTCTTCTACAAAGCCTGTGCATCGGCGGCGGATAATGTCCCGGCGAAAATCTGAAGGAGAGTAGAGAATCAGATTGTTTTCGTTCAGCTCCACTACTTCCGCATCATCAAACCAGGCGGAAACTGTGACGCTGCCGAGCCGCTCCTCCATGTGGCTGAGAACCTTTGCCCAGACATAGGCGGATGAATACATATTGCGCTCCTTTCCTCTGTTTACAGAAGCCCAAGATGGGAAAAACCAATATTTTTAAGCATAAAACTTCAACTTAAATTCTAGCACATTTTTCCGAAAATTACAAGTTGAATTTGTATAAATTGAAGAAATTCTCTTGACCTGAAATATTTCCTATGCTATATTATTGAATTAAATATAGATTCGGGCTTGAGGCCAGAATTTGTACATATCTGGCGGACAAATGTATTAAAGATAAGAGGAATGTGGATATGACTGCGCTAAAAAAAGTCTGGACCTATCTGGTGATTGCGGCTGTCGCCTTTCTGGGGGCGGTGAATTATGAGCTGTTCGTCTTTCCCAATCAATTCGCCCCCTCGGGAATCAACGGCATCTGCACCATGATCCAGTATGTCACCGGAGTCAGCGTGGGCTATCTGAGTTTGATTATCAATCTGCCTCTGGCCATCTGGTGCTACATTGAAGTGAGTAAGCCTGTGGCCATCCGCAGCATGGTGTACGTGGTGATCTTCTCTGTTGCGCTGCTGGTGCTGGACCGGGTGGATCTGTCCGCCTTTGCCTATTCCACCGAGAATGGCACCAGTAAAATCATGGGGCCTCTGGTTGCTGGCATTGTGATGGGCTTCTGCTACAGCGTGCTGATTAAGGCCAGCGCCTACACCGGGGGAACGGACTTTATTTCCGCCATCATTCACAAACGGCACCCGGGCAAGAGTTTCTTTTCACTCAGCTTTGGCATCAATGCTGTGGTTGCAATTGCCAGCTTTTTTGTGTATGATTATAAAATGGAGCCGGTGATTTTGTGCATTCTCTATAGCTTTACTTCCACCACTGTGGGAGAGCGATTCCAGCGCAGCGGCCGCAGCGCCGTGCGGTTTGAAATCGTCACCAACCATCCCGATGAAATTTGCACTGAAATTCTCCAAAAGCTCCACCATTCCGCCACCCGGTTTAAGGCCACCGGCGCTTATACTGGAAAAGACACCTGGATTGTTATGTGTGTGGTGAATAAGACTCAGGTGTCCGTGCTGTCCGCAATCGTCCAGAGCTATCCCCATACCTTTGCCATGATGAGCCCCGTCATTGGAGTCATGGGCAATTTCAAGAAGCTGTCTGAAAAAGGCACCCCCGTGACCCGGATTCTGGACGAGGGAGACGGACAGACCATGTGAAGCGGCGGATAGGGCCCGCAGCCAATTTCGCACGGGGCTGGTGTGTCATCGTTACCCCCGAACTCAGCCCGGTAATGCTTTTGCGGTGAGAAATCGTAGGGCGGGCTCATGAGCCCGCCGACCAGGTTCTGGTTTATGCCGTTCCTCGTTGGTTGCTGTGGCGCGGAAGCGCCCAAGGCTCCTGAAGTGTAAGGGGAGCTGTCAGCGAAGCTGACTGAGGGACTGTACAGCAGGCACCGAAATACTGTTACAAACCAATGTGAAAAGGTATGCCAATATAGTCAAAAATAGGGAAATCAGTTGGAGTTTTGCCACCGTTTTTGAGACTTTCACAGTAAACCCAAAGAAACAAAAATATCTATATATTTTTAAGGAGGAAAACCCATGGCCTACTATTACAAGGAGCCCAGCCACACCTTCAGTGAATACCTGCTTGTCCCCGGCTACACGTCTGAGGATTGTATCCCCGACAATGTAAGCCTGCGCACCCCGCTGGTGAAGTTCCGCAAGGGACAGGAGGAGCCCGCCATTTCCCTGAATGTGCCCCTGACCTCCGCCGTTATGCAGTCCGTGTCCAATGACACCCTGGCCATCGCCCTGGCGAAGGAGGGCGGCATCAGCTTTATTTACGGCTCTCAGACCATCGAAAATCAGGCGGCCATGGTCTCCCGGGTGAAAAACCACAAGGCCGGGTTCGTCACCTCCGCCTCCAATCTGACTCCGGAGAATACCCTGGCGGATGTTCTGGCTCTGAAGGCCAGCAACGGTTTCTCTACCGTGGCCATCACCGAGGACGGCACCCCCAACGGAAGACTCCTGGGCATCGTGTCCAGCCGGGACTATCGGGTTTCCAGAATGCAGCCCACCGATAAGGTAAAGACCTTCATGACCCCCCTGGAGAAGCTGGTCACCGCTCCCGCCGAGACCTCTTTGAAGGAAGCCAATGACATTATCTGGGAGAATAAGCTGAATTCTCTGCCTGTGGTGGACAAGGAAGGCCATCTGATGTACTTCGTATTCCGCAAGGATTACGCCTCCCACAAGGAGAACCCCCTGGAGCTGCTGGACGACAAGAAGCGCTACCTGGTTGGTGCGGGCATCAACACCCGGGACTACGCTCAGCGGATTCCCGCTCTGCTGGAGGCCGGGGCGGATGTATTCGTTATTGACTCCTCCGAGGGCTATACCTGCTGGCAGAAGAAGACCATCGACTGGGTGCGGGAGCACTACGGCAACACCGTAAAAATCGGCGCCGGCAACGTGGTTGACCGGGACGGGTTCCGCTTCCTGGCAGAGGCCGGGGCGGACTTCGTGAAGGTGGGCATCGGCGGCGGCTCCATCTGCATCACCCGGGAGACCAAGGGCATCGGCCGGGGCCAGGCCACCGCTCTGATTGAAGTGGCTGCCGCCCGGGATGAATACTTCCGGGAGACCGGCGTGTACGTACCCATCTGCTCCGACGGCGGAATCGTCCACGACTACCATATGACCCTGGCTCTGGCCATGGGCGCAGACTTCCTGATGCTGGGCCGGTATTTCGCCCGGTTCGACGAGGGCCCCACTCCCAAGATCATGGTCAACGGCGCATACATGAAGGAATACTGGGGCGAGGGCTCCAACCGTGCCCGGAACTGGCAGCGTTACGACCTGGGCGGCGCCACCAAGCTGAGCTTCGAGGAGGGTGTGGATTCCTACGTCACCTACGCCGGCCCCCTCCATGACAACGTGGAAGCCTCCCTGTACAAGGTCAAATCCACCATGTGCAACGTGGGTGTGACCAACATCCCCGATTTGCAGCGGGACGCCAAGCTCACCCTGGTTTCCTCCGTCTCCATTGTGGAGGGCGGCTATCATGACGTGACACTGCGCTCCTCTTCCCATGTGAAATAAACCCCAGCGCCCCTTGGCTAAAAACCAAGGGGCATTTTCCGCTGCAAAAGTGTTACCGGGCTGAGTTCGGGGGTAACGACTATAGACAATTTCCGTGCGAATTATCTGCGGGCATTGCCCGCCCGCCTGGGAAAAAAGCAATTTGTTGTCAGAGGAAGCGCAAAATCTGGTTGGTATTACAGTGGCAAACGCTATAGAATACAGAAAGTTATGATATAAGTATTATAACACAAGGAGGATGATATTATGGCAGGTGTTGTAGCGCCCAAGGACCCTACCGAGAAGCGGCCCGGGTTCTATGTTCTTTTGGAAAGCCGGGTGGGAGGCATTCCCCAGGATGACGGCCGGGGCAGGCATTCCATCTTCATCAGCCCCGAGCGGCTGACCTCTTTTGCCCGGGTCACCGGCGGCATCCAGGACGAAGAGATTCTAAACCTGCTCACCGATGTGGCAGGCTTTCGGAAGCTGGTTCACAGCCTTGGGGTGTCCATCTCCGGCAAGCCGGGGATGGAGGTAGGTTTCTCATTGATCTGCAAGGGCAACCCCGGAAGCTGCCACCGGTTTACCTTCCCCGCCGATGGGGCGGAGCGGGTCATCGACCTGGGCGCTCTGGAATGGAGCGACGCCGATACCGGCCTGGGAGAATTCCGGTTCGAGTTCCCTTCGGTGTCCGACATGGCCAGCGTGTCCGTGAAATGTTATGTAAACGACGGCTATGACATTCCCCAGGTGGACCCTGACCCTGCCGTGGACACGGACAGCCCTGCCTACCGGGAAATGATCGCCCGTTCCTTCCTCAGTGCGGGAAATAATCAGCGCCTTCAGTCCTTCCTCCGCCGGGCCAAGGCAGGAGAAGAAGTGACCGTAGGCTTTCTGGGCGGCTCCATCACCCAGGGCGCCGGAGCAGTTCCCCTGCAGGAGAACTGCTACGCCAGACAGACCTATGAGGGCCTGTGCCAGCGGTACGGAAGAAATATCCGCTACATCAAGGCCGGTGTGGGCGGCACTCCCTCGGAGACGGGTCTGATGCGCTACGACCGGGATGTTACCCGGGATGGGACAGTTCAGCCGGATTTGATGGTGATTGAATTTGCCGTCAACGACGCCGGGGACGAGACCGAGGGCGTGTTCTATGAGAGCCTGGTGCGCCGGATTTTGAATGCCCCCAATCACCCGGCGGTGATTCTGCTCTTCGCTGTGTTCGCCGACGACTGGAACCTGAAACGCCGCCTGGCCCCCATCGGCTACCGGTATCAGGTGCCCATGGTGGATGTGCTGGAGGCCGTGTCCCCCCAGTTCACGGCGGAAAATCGGGTGATTACCAAGCGGCAGTATTTCTATGATGTGTACCACCCCTCCAATTTGGGCCATCGGATCATGGCGGACTGCCTGCTCTACCTGATTGAGCGGCTGGAGAAGCAGCAGCCGGAGCTGGAAGGGGAGGGGTATGTCCCCCCCTACTATGGTTGTGATTATGTAAACTTACAGCTGATGGATCGAACCCATCCCTTCCCCGGCGCTGTGGTCACAGAGGGAAGCTTTACCGGTACGGATACCGAGCTGCAAGCCGTGCCTCTGGACGAAGACAGCTACAACACCCCCATGTTCCCCTACAACTGGAAGAAGGAAGAGGGCGGTGAGCCCTTTGTTCTGGAGGTGACCTGTAAAAGATTAGTGCTGGAATTTAAGGATAGCCATAGCAGCCGGTTTGGCAAAGCGATGGTGACCATCGACGGCGAGAAAAACCGGATTCTGGATCCCGTCGAGGCCGGGTGGGTCCACTGCCACACCACAGTGCTGTTCAACAAGCAGGAGTCCGCCAGACACCGGGTGGAGATCACCATGGCCCCCGGGGATGAGGAGAAAACCTTCACCATCCTGGGCTTCGGCATGGTGCCGTAATTACTTATTAAAAGGATGAAGAAAATGACTTACACAAACTGCTGGCTGACCTATCCGCTTCTGGCCGACGAGGCAGGGAAGGGGATTGCCGTTTCCTCTGATTTTTCCGGCCCCATGGCAAACAGCGCTCTGGAAGAGCTGAAAGAGGGCTTTGGCCGGATGCTCCGCCGTGAGGTTTCCCTGGTGGAGAGCGGGGCGGACATTGCCCTGAAAAGAAATGAAGCAATCCACCCCGAGGGCTACCGAATCGCCGCCGAGGGGGGCCAATGTGTTCTGGAGGCCGGCGGAGCGCAGGGAATGCTCTACGGCGTGTTTGCCCTGCTGCGCCAGGTTCAGCTTGCGGGGATTGGTTTTGACCGCTTCTGCTGGAAAAAGGAGGCCGCCCCCTCCAATCCCATGCGGATGCTGAACCACTGGGACAACATGGACGGCAGCATTGAGCGGGGCTACTCCGGAAAATCCTTCTTCTTTGAAGACGATGAGATTTTGGTAAACCAGCGGATCAAGGACTATGCCCGGCTCACGGCCTCCGTGGGCATCAACGCTGTGGTGATCAACAATGTGAATGTGGCCAAGGCCGCTTCCTGGCTGATTTCTCACCGGTATTATGGGAAGCTGCGCCAGATTCAGCAGATTCTTGCCGCCTATGGCATTGATTTGTATCTGTCCGTCAACTTTGCCGCCCCCATGGAGCTGGGGAACCTGAACCTCTGCGACCCCAGTGACATAGCGGTGCAGGCCTGGTGGAAGGAGAAGGCAAAGGAAATCTGGGAAAATTTGCCCGGATTCGGCGGCTTCCTGGTGAAAGCCGACTCCGAGGGACGCCCCGGCCCCTTCACCTACGGCCGTACCCATGCCGACGGCGCCAATATGCTGGCGGATGCGGTGGCCCCCTTCGGCGGCAAGATCATCTGGCGCTGTTTCGTCTACAACTGCCGTCAGGATTGGAGGGACACGAAAATTGACCGGGCCAGAGCGGCCTATGACAATTTCATGCCCCTGGACGGCCAGTTCCGGGAGAATGTGATCCTCCAGATCAAGAACGGCCCCATGGACTTCCAGGTTCGCGAGCCCGTGACCCCCCTCTTCGGCGGACTGAAAAAGACCAATATGATGATCGAATTCCAGATTGCCCAGGAGTATACCGGCCAGCAGCGCCATGTGTGCTATCTGATGAGCTGGTTCCGTCTGGTTTTGAATCAGGAAATGTACGTCCCCGGGGTTCCCTCCACCGTGGCCGACCTGGTCAGCGGCAGAAGCTACGGCAATCACAACTGCGGCATGGCGGCAGTGGCGAACACCGGCAACGACGAAAACTGGACGGGCCACGACCTGGCCGCCGCCAACTGGTACGGCTTTGGCCGGCTGGCCTATGACACCAGCTTGAATCCGGAGAAAATCGCCGGGGAATGGGTGCGCCTTACCTTCGGACAGGACGCCGATGTGGTAAGGATTCTGACCTCCATTCTCATGGATTCCTGGCCCGCCTATGAATGCTACACCTCCCCCCTGGGCATCGGCTGGATGGTGAATCCCAGCAATCACTATGGTCCCAATGTGGACGGCTATGAATACGACCGCTGGGGCACCTATCACCGGGCCAACCACCGGGGCCTGGGTGTGGAACGGGGAGAGGAGGGCACCGGCTACTGCGCCCAGTACAACGAGCCCCTGCGCAGCCTCTACGCCAATCCCCAGACCTGCCCCGAGGAGCTGCTGCTGTTCTTCCACCACATGCCCTACACCCATGTGCTGAGCAGCGGCAAGACCATCATCCAGCACATCTACGACACCCATTTCCAGGGCGCCGAGATGGCGGAAGGGTTCCTGCGGAAGCTGGAATCCATCCGGGAAAAACTGCCGGAGGATGCCTATCAGCGCCTTCACCAGCGCCTGACCCACCAGATGGAGCATTCCAAGGACTGGCGGGACATCATCAACACCTACTTCCACCGCATCAGCGGCATCGACGACGAAAAGGGCAGAAAAATTTACGATTGATTCAGAACCCCCCACGGATTACCGTGGGGGTACGTTAATGAAAATGGCATGTTGTAAGTTAGCAGTTCGTTGAATGGTAGCGGGTAACGTTTTTTGAGGAAGGCTCCCCTTACACTTCGGGAGCCTTTGCTCCGAAGCCTTTACCTGATTTCATTTAACGAAGTGCCGCAAAATCGTTACCGGGCTTATATTGGGGTAACGACCACAGACCATCCCTGTGCGAAATTGGCTGCGGGCTCTGCCCGCTTGGGACGAAGCGCCCTGCGCTTCAAACATCAATTTTCAAAGCAAAATCCATATCCGCCGTTTATTTTCCTATTGATTTTCTGTGCAAGGGAGAGTAGAATGGATAAAAAAACTTACGGAGGAAATTTTATGAACGTTCTTGTTACTGGCGGCGCTGGGTATATCGGCTCCCACACCTGCCTGGAGCTGCTGGAAAGCGGCTACGGCGTGGTGGTTATTGACAATCTGTGCAATTCCAATCCAAAATCCCTGGAACGGGTGGAGAAGCTCACCGGTAAAACGCTGAAATTTTATCAGGGTGACGTCCGGGACGAGGAGCTGCTTCTGAAAATTTTCCGGGAAAACGACATCGGCTGTGTCATCCACTTTGCCGGCCTGAAAGCGGTAGGGGAGAGCGTGGCCAAGCCCTGGGAATACTACGACAACAATCTGAACACCACGCTGGTTCTCACCAAGGTGATGAAGCAGGTGGGCATGAAGAACATCATCTTCTCCTCCTCTGCTACGGTCTACACCGCCGACAACGAGATGCCCCTGAAGGAGACCAGCCGCACCGGAGGCTGCACCAACCCCTACGGCTGGACCAAGTACATGACAGAGCAGATTCTCTCCGGAGTTTCCCATGCGGACGGGGAATGGAGCGTGGTGCTGCTGCGGTATTTCAACCCCATCGGCGCCCATAAGAGCGGCCTGATCGGCGAAGACCCCCGGGGCATTCCCAATAATCTGATGCCCTATATCACCCAGACCGCCATCGGTCGCCGGGAAAAGCTCAGCGTCTATGGCAACGACTATCCCACTCACGACGGCACCGGCGTCCGGGATTACATCCATGTGGTTGACCTGGCCAAGGGCCATGTGGCTGCGGTGGAGTATGCCACCGGAAACAGGGGCTGTGAGGTATTTAACCTGGGCACCGGCACGGGCTACAGTGTGCTGGATATGGTGAACACCTTCATGGAGGTGAACGGAGTGAATATCCCCTATGTGATCACCGATCGCCGCCCCGGCGACATTGCCACCTGCTATGCCGACCCCGCCAAGAGCCGGGAAATCCTCCACTGGCAGGCCGCCGAAACCCTGGCGGATATGTGCCGGGATTCCTGGAACTGGCAGAAAAAGAACCCCCAGGGCTTTGACACCCCGGAGGCTGAATAAATATCAGAAATGGCTGTCTCACAAAAACGTGAGACAGCCATTTTCCTTACTTGTTTTTCAGCAAGTCCCGAATCTCGGTGAGCAGGAGCTCTTCCTTGGTGGGCTCGGGCTCGGCGGGGGCTTCGGGCTCCGGGGCGGGAGTTTCCTTTTTCTTGGCCAGGTCGGTGACCTTGTTGATTCCCTTCACCAGGAAGAATACCACCAGGGCCAGAATCAGGAAATTGATGACGGCGGCGATAAAGTTGCCATAGTTCAGGGTGTTGGCAATGACGTTGCCGGCCTCGTCCACAGGGGCCTCTCCAAAGAGCCGGGGCAGGGTGATCTTCAGCTCGGAGAAGTCGATGCCGCCCATGAAGATGGCAACCACGGGCATGATGATGTCGTCGGTGATGGATTTGGTGATGGTGGAGAAGGCGGCGCCGATGATGGTACCGACAGCCAGAGCCATGGCGTTGCCCTTGATGGCAAAGGCCACGAATTCATCCCACCAGCCGGGCTTCTTGGGGCTTTTCATAGATTCTCTTCCTCCTGCTTTATTTTACGTGATGGGTTTGCTCACGCATTTTATTTTTTCAGCTTTTCAATGACTTCCAGGCCGCCCAGGTATTTTCTCAGAACCTCGGGAACCACCACGGAGCCGTCGGCACGCTGGTTCTGCTCCACCATGGCGGGGAAGATGCGGGAGGTGGCCAGACCGGAGCCGTTCAGGGTGTGGACGAATTCGGGCTTGCCCGTGGCCTCCCGGCGGAAGCGGATGTTGCCCCGGCGGGCCTGGTAATCCCGGGCGTTGGACACGGAGGAGACCTCCTTGTAGCCGTTCATGGAGGGAATCTGGATTTCAATGTCGTAGGTCCGTGCCATGGAGGCGGAGCAGTCTCCGGCGGCCAGCTTCACGGTGCGGAAGTGGAAGCCCAGGCCCTTCACCAGGTTTTCGGCCTTGGTCACCAGCTCGTCGAAGGCGGCGTCGGAATCCTCGGGCCGGGTGTACTGGAACATCTCCACCTTGTTGAACTGGTGGCCCCGAACCATGCCCCGCTCATCGGCACGGTGGGAACCGGCCTCCCGGCGGAAGCAGGGGGTATAGGAGAAGAATTTCTTAGGTAGATCGGCCTCGCTGAGAATCTCATCCCGGTACACGGAAGCCAAAGCGGCCTCGGCGGTGGGGAGCATATAGTGGATGCGGTCGTCGGTGGGGTTGGCAATTTTGTACACCTCGTCGGCAAACTTGGGGAACTGGCCCGCTGTCTCGCCGCACTGGTACTCCAGCATGTGGGGGGGCAGGATAAAATCGTAGCCGTCGGCAATGTGGGTATCGATGAAGTAGTTCAGCAGGGCCCACTCCAGCCGGGCGCCCATGCCGGTGTACATCCAGTTGCCGGCTCCCGCCAGCTTCACGCCCCGTTCGTAGTCGATGAGGCCCAAACCCTGGCACAGGTCCACATGATGCTTGGGCTCAAAGTCAAACTTGTGAGGCTCACCAAAATAGCGCAGGGGCTGGTTGTTTTCCTTGCCTCCGGGAAGCAGGTCGGGGTCGGGCAGGTTGGGCAGGCTGAGCATAGCCACCCGGTACTCGTCGCTGAGGGTTTTCAGCTGCTCCAGCTCTTTTTCAATGTCTGCGGCAATCTGGACGGACTGGGCGTTGTTGGCGGCGATGGCCTCATCCAGCTCGGAAGTGGCCTTGCCCTCCTTCTCCGCCTTCTTCTTCATGCCGAAGAGCTTGCCGTTCTCCTTGGCCAGCTTGTTCTTCTGGGCGGTCTGGGTTTCAGTGGTGGTTTTCAGCCCACGGATTTTTTCGTCCAGCTCCAGGATGCGGTCAACGGTGGCGTCGCAGTTCACCTCTTTGGCCCGGAGCCCTGCCTTTACTGCGTCGGGATTTTCCTTGATTTTTTTGATGTCCAGCATAATTTCTAACTCCTTTTGATCAGGTTAATTATATTTTTTCGTAAAAACGTTACCGGTCTGAGCTGGGGGGTAAAGATTACCTCCATCCCCGTGCGTATTGTCAGCGGCCACTGGCCGCCGCAAAAGCGTTACCGGGGGTTGGGGCAAAAACGGTTACCGGCCAGCCCCAAGTGAAATTGGCTGTGGGCCCCGCCCGCTTGGGGTGAAGCGCCCGCCGTTTCTATTTTTTATCCAGCTGCATCAATGCGTCCAGCAGGTTCTGCAAATCCTCCTGGCCGTAGAATTCCAGCTCAAAGCGGCCTTTTCGTTTGCCGTTGACGATTTTGACTCCCCGGCCCAGGTGCTTGCTCAGGGATTTTTCGCATTCCTTTACATAATCCACCTGGAAGACGGCTTCTTCTTTTTCCGGTTCCGGCTCCCGACACATGTTCTTGCACAGCAGCTCCGCCTGACGAACGGAAAGCCCCAAATTTGCAATCTTTTGGGCGGCTTCCAGCTGCTTTTTTTCGGATTTCAGCATCAGAATCGCCTTGGCGTGTCCGGCGGTGAGAGCGCCGGAGCGAAGCATCTCCAGCACTTTTGCATCAAGACTCAGCAGCCGAAGGGTGTTGGCCACGGCGGGCCGGGATTTTCCGACTCTGGCTGCGGCCTCTTCCTGGGTCAGGCCGAATTCCTGAATGAGGGATTGATAGCCCAGGGCTTCCTCCACGCAGTTCAGGTCCTGGCGCTGTAAATTCTCAATGAGTGCCAGCTCCATGGCTTTTTTGTTGTCCGCTTCCACCACAATGGCGGGAACTTCAGAGAGCTGAGCCATCCTGGCAGCTCTCCACCGGCGTTCGCCGGCCACAATTTGATAGTAACCGCCCCCGGTTTCCCGGACGGTGAGGGGCTGCAGGATTCCATGCTGCCGGATGGACTCCGCCAGGGCTTCCAATTCCTCCTGGTCAAAATCCTGTCGGGGCTGATCCGGGTTCGGTTCCACCCGGTGCAGGGGAAGCAAACGGTAGGCGCTCTCCTCTGGGGGCGTTTCCATATAATCTCCCAGCAGTGCGCCCAGGCCCCTGCCCAATCCTTTTTGAGATGCCATAGCTTCTCCTTCCTTATCTTCGATTCAGTTTTCGTGCCACTTCCTCCGCCAGATCCCTGTAAGCCACTGCACCCCGGCTGCTCCGGTCGTAGGCTGTGATGGGAAGGCCGTGGCTGGGAGCCTCAGCCAGTCGTACATTCCGGGGAATGGAGGTGGTGAACACCTTGCCGGGGAAGTGACGGCGAACCTCCTGGGCTACCTGGGTGGAGAAATTGGTTCTTCCGTCAAACATGGTGAGGATGACTCCGAAAATATCCAATGTGGGATTTAGCTTCCGCTTGACACTGCGCAGGGTGGCCATCAGATCGCTGAGCCCCTCCAGAGCGTAATATTCGCATTGAACCGGAATTAAAATGCCATCGGCGGCCACCAGCCCATTTAGTGTTAGCATTTCCAGGGAAGGGGGGCAGTCGATGAAGATCACATCGTAATCCTGCCGCAGCGGTTCCAGTCCTCTGCGCAGCTGCTGCTCCCGGTGTGCCATGTCAATGAGCTCCACGCCTGCCCCCGCCAGGTCTGCGGAGGAGGGAATTACATCCGCAAATTTTGTGTGGATCAACGCCTGAATGGCGCTGGCCTCTTCGATTATCATATGATAGCTGGTGTACTTCAACCGCCGTTTATCGATGCCAAGGCCGGAGGTGGCGTTAGCCTGGGGGTCAAAGTCGCACACCAACACCCGAAGCCCCAGCTCCGTCAAGGCGGCGGCCAGGTTGACGGCGGTGGTGGTTTTGCCCACGCCGCCCTTCTGATTCACCACTGCGATGGTCTGCCCCATTTTTCTGTTCTCCTCTTTTTGTTCCACGTGAAACAATTCAATTTCTATCTTATGTGCCGGTGGTGGGCTCGGTGGCATCCTCGCTGGTGTCCGTCGGCTTGGTAACTGCGGAGTAGTTCTGCCCCACCGGCGGCTGACGAGAGTCCATCATGATCCGAACCATGGCAAAGCCCATTCCCAGGAGCAAAACCACCAGAACGGCTACTGCTTTGCTGAGTCGGCGAATGGTACGTTTCTGATTTTCAATCTGTGTTTCCGGTGAGATCATCGCCCGCCAGGTGGAGCTGCGCCGGGTGTAGGAATCACTGCGATCCTTTGGCAGCTGAATGATGGTACCGGGCTTCACCGGGTAGCGTGCCATTTCCCCACGGCAGCTCTCACAGAAGGTCTGGTCGGTTTCCCGGCCACATTTCAGACACCTCACGCCTTCATCCTCCTTTGGGCAGATAATGAAATATTCTACAACATTTTTAACAATTCGTAAAGGGGGAAAAGAGAAAAAGATGAGGGCTCTCAAAAATTGGACAAGTTGAAGAAGTAACGTTTTGGTTTCGCTGGGTAAATTACAATTTTGCAGTGCGTTGAATGGTGGAAGGGAAAGGCTTCTGAGGAAGCCATTACATCGTTCCATTTAACGAATTGCTGAGCAAAACCGATAAGCATATTTTTAAGAAATCTGGCTTAATAAAGTAATCATAAAATTTGTAAAAAAATTATTTGCTAGCTATTGACAATCACGTGACCATATGATATTATCATCTCATGAAAAGAGAGGAGGAATGAACATGCAGTGGATTTTGCCTGGCACGGTGCTGGAGATCAGGGCAGAGGAAGCAGATCATGTGGAAGGATTGTTTCAGCCGATGTTTTTGGCCGGGGGCATGGTGCTCAGCCAAGTTTCCAGCATCACGGGGCTGGAGCCCTACATTATTCAAAATTGGGTGAAGCGGGGATTTCTCACAGCCCCCCAGAACAAGCGCTATACCCTTCGCCAGCTGTGCCGGATTTTGAACATCAACATGCTCAAGGGTGTACTCCCTATGGAGCGTATCTGCGGAATGCTGGGTTACATTAACGGACAATTGGATGATGAGAGCGATGACACCATTGACGACTCTCAGCTCTATTTCATGTTTGTCCGGCTGGCTGTCCAGGCCAAAGAGCTTGACCGAAACCAAACGTGGATTCCCGCCATTGAGGAGGTGTTGAAGAATTACCAGGAGCCCCTTCCCGGCGCCCGGGAGCGGATTGCCCAGGTGCTGCGGATTATGCTCGTCGCCTATGTGGCGGCCCGGATGAAGAGCGAGGCCGAGGGATTGCTTGAAAAACTTGCGTGATGTTTCACGTGAAACAATTAAAAAGGAGAAAAAGATTATGGACGAAAACGGAACCTATCACTACGCCGGGCCCACGCCGACCCAGCAATACAAAAAGCCGAAAGGCAGCGGCATGAAAAAGGCCAAGATTATCATTCTCTGCGTGCTGGCAGCAGTTGTGCTGCTGGCAGCGGGAACCTGCTTCTACACCGTGGACGACAAGCAGCAGGCCGTGGTGACTACCTTCGGCAAGGTTACGGATGTCACCGATGCCGGTGTGCATTTCCTGCTTCCCTTTGGCATCCAGCAGGTCGAGAAGGTGGATGTAAACGTCTACCAGAAAATCGAGCTGGGTTACTCCACCAGCAAAAACAGCAGCTATAAAGTAAACGAAAGTGAAAGCACCATGATTACCGGCGACTACAACATCGTCAACGTGGACTTCTTCGTGGAGTACAAAATTTCTGACCCTGTACAATATCTGTACTCCTCCAATAATCCGGAGCTGATCCTGAGAAATCTGATCCAGAGTCAGGTGCGAAATGTGGTTGGCTCTTCCACGGTAGATGCGGTGCTCACCGACGGCAAGGAGAACATCCAGATGCAGGTTCGGGACCTGGTGACAAATATTCTCAGTGAGTATGAGATCGGCCTGAGTCTGGTGGATGTGAAGATTCAGGACGCAGAGCCCCCCACCCAGGACGTGATTGAGGCCTTCAAGGCGGTGGAAACCGCCAAACAGAAGGCGGAAACCGTCATCAATGACGCCAAGGCCTACCAGAACGCCCAGCTGCCCAAGGCCCAGGCCCAGGCGGACCAGCTGGTTCAGAATGCGGAATACCTGAAGCAGAAGCGAATCAACGAGGCATTGGAGCAGGTGGCCATGTTCAACGCCATGTACACCGAGTATGCAGCGGACCCCCAGATCACCCGCTCCAGAATGTATTACGAGGCAATTTCCGAAATTTTGCCCGATGTAAAGCTCTATGTCAATACCGGCTCCGGAGAGAGCAGCGATGTACAGATGCTGCTGCCCCTGGATACCCTGATGGCTCCCGTGGGAGGTACAAACTAATATGAAAAATACAAAATGGATTATCATTGGCGTGGCAGCGCTGCTGGCCCTGGTGCTCCTGTCCGGCTGCTTTTTCACCGTTGCGGAGGATGAATACGCCTGTACCGTGCGCTTCTCCAAAATCATCGGCACCACCGCCGATGCGGGACTCCACTTCAAGCTCCCCTTCATTGACAGCGTGAAGTATTTCACCAAGGCCACCCAGCTCTATGACATTCCCCCCAGCGAGGTGCTGACCAGCGACAAGCAGAACATGACCGTGGACTGCTACATCCTCTGGTCCATCTCCGATCCCAAGCTGTTCTACCAGACCCTGGGCTCCACCGGCACCGCAGAGCAGCGGCTGGACGCACTGACCTATAACTAGCTGAAAACCGTTATGGGCACCCTGGCCCAGGCGGACATCATCAATATGGAGGACGGCGCCCGGCGCAACGACATCTACACCAACATTGCCTCCGATGTGGACCGGCTGGCCCGAACCTACGGCATTCGTGTGGAAGATGTGAAGATCAAACAGTTTGACCTGCCGGAGTCCAACCTGAACGCCGTATACAACCGAATGATCTCCGAGCGAAACCAGATGGCGGAGAAGTACACCGCCGACGGAAATTACGAGGCCTCCATCATCCGCAATAATGTGGATAAGCAGGTGAACATTATCGTCTCCGATGCCGAGGCAGAGGCCGCCAAGCTGGTGGCTGAGGGCGAGGGAGAGTACATGCGGATGCTGGCCGCCGCCTACGACAGCCAGGACAAGAAGGACTTTTACGAGTTCACCCTGGCCCTGGACGCTCTGAAAAAGAGCCTGAATGGCACGGAAAAAACCGTCATCCTGGACGGAAATTCCGCTCTGGCCCAGATACTTATGGGAAATCAGTAAAATGCTCCGGGGAGGATCACCCTCCCCGGACGATCGTCCAGCAGCGGCGTAACCATGTAAGAATAGAAACGCACCCAAAATATTTCAAAAAGTATTGAAATATTTTGGGTGTTTCTGTATAATATGGGGCAGAAAACACAAGGAGGAAATCGGATGATTACAAATGATATTCGCTATGTGGGCGTGAATGACCATGAGGTGGATTTGTTCGAGGGGCAGTACCTGGTGCCCAATGGAATGGCCTACAATTCCTATGTGATTGTGGATGATAAGGTGGCTGTGATGGACACAGTGGATCAGCACTTCGGGGAAAGCTGGCTGAGCAACATTGCTGCAGTGCTGGGGGAGCGGAGGCCGGACTACCTGGTGGTGCAGCACATGGAGCCGGACCATTCTGCCAATATTGTGAAATTCCTGGAGCGCTATCCTGACGCCACCGTGGTGGGCAACGCCAAGACCTTCGTGATGATGGCTCAGTTCTTCCCCGACGCTCCGGAAATGAAACGGCTGATCGTGAAGGACGGCGAAACCCTGACATTGGGCAAGCACACCCTGACCTTCGTCTTTGCCCCCATGGTTCACTGGCCCGAGGTGATGGTGAGCTATGACAGCTTCGACAAGGTGCTCTTCTCCGCTGACGGCTTCGGAAAATTCGGCGCTCTGGATGTGGAGGATGAGTGGGACTGCGAGGCCCGGCGGTATTACATCGGCATTGTGGGCAAGTACGGGATGCAGGTGCAGAAGCTGCTGAAAGCTGCGGCCACGCTGGACATTGCCATTATCTGCCCCCTCCATGGCCCCATTCTCAAGGAAAATCTGGGCCACTACATTGAAAAATATGACATCTGGTCCTCTTATCGCCCGGAGGATTCCGGCGTGATGATTGCCTATGCCTCCGTTTACGGCCATACCAAGGCTGCGGCGGAGGAGCTGGCCCGGGAGCTGGAAAGCAGGGGCCAGAAGGTGGTGCTGGCGGACCTGGCCCGGGAGGATATGGCCGAGTGTGTGGAGGATGCCTTCCGGTATGACCGGCTGGTGCTGGCTTCCGTCACCTACAACGGCGACATCTTCCCGCCCATGCACGCCTTCCTCCACGCTCTCACCGAGCGGAGCTTCCAGAACCGCACCGTGGCCTTCATGGAAAACGGCACCTGGGCTCCTGCCGCCGCCCGAATCATGGCCGCCGCCCTGGAAAAGAGCAAGAATATCACCTTTGCCCAGGAGAAGGTCACCATGAAGTCCGCCATGAACCAGGATACCAAGGCATCCATCCGCCGTCTGGCAGAGGAATTGGCGAAATGAAAGACATTGTAGCAATTGGCGAGCTTCTCGTTGATCTGACTCAGACAGGAGTGAACCAATTGGGGGTGGGGCAGTATGCGGCCAATCCCGGCGGCGCACCGGCCAATCCCGGCGGCGCACCGGCCAATCTGGCGGTGGCCGCTTCCCGGCTGGGGGCACAGACCGCCTTTGTGGGAAAGGTGGGCAGGGATGCTTTCGGAAACTATCTCCGCTGCGTGCTGAACGAAAACCATGTGGATACCACAGGCCTTCTTACCGATGAGCGGGAGCACACCACCCTGGCGGTGGTTTCCGTGGATGAAACCGGAGAGCGGAGCTTCACCTTCTACCGTGATCCCAGTGCGGACGTGAATCTGAACGCCCGGGAGATTCCGGAGAATTTGCTGAAAAATACCCGGGTTCTCCACTTCGGCTCCGTGAGCCTTACCGCCGAGCCCGCCCGGAGCGCCACCCTCTACGCCGCAAAGAAGGCCCGGGAAAACGGCTGCCTGGTGAGCTACGACCCCAACTACCGCTCCAGCCTCTGGGGGAGCCCCGAGGAAGCCATCCGGGAGATGAAGGACGCCCTGCCCCTGTGCGACATTCTTAAAATTTCCGACGAGGAGCTGCCCCTGCTCACTGGCACCGACGACCCCGTGGAGGGCTCCCGGGTGCTGGCAGGTCTGGGCATCCGGCTGATTTTCATAACCCTGGGTGCCAACGGCGCCTTCTTCCGCCTGGGAGAGGAAACCGGCTCCGTCCCCGGCATCAAGGTCAGGGTGGGGGACACCAACGGCGCAGGGGACACCTTCTTCGGCGCTGCCCTGTCGAAGCTGGTGAAAGAGGATTTGGATAAGCTGACGCTGAAACGGGTGGAGGAGATTGCCGCCTTTGCCAACAAAGCCGCCAGCATCACCACCAGCCGCCATGGGGCCATCCCTGCCATGCCCAGACTGGAAGAGGTCGGAATTAGGAATTAGGAATTAGGAATTAGGAATGATGGTGTTTGTCGACGTGCCGCCCCAATGGAGCCCCGCTGCACCTCCCGTTTGATCGTAGGGGAGGCAATCTGCCTCCCGCCAGGTGAAATAATTGAGTGTTCCGTTGAATGGAACCAGGTGATGGCTTCTGAGGAAGGCTCCTTGCAACAGAGGGGCCTTTACTCAGAAACCTTGACCTAATTCCATTTAACGTCCTGCCAGTTTATTCGATTTTTATAGGGGGATGGTATTGTTTTCCAAGGACTTGGAGGAGAATTCAAATGCTGGACAGAGAACGTGTGAAAGAGATCATGAAAGCGCTGGGAGCGGATTTGTGCGGAATCGCAAGCATAGACCGCTTTGAAAATGCACCGGAGGGATTTCATCCTTTGGATGTGTTTCCATCCTGTAAGTCTGTGATTTCCTTTGCGTGCCGGTTTCCGGTGGGGGCATTGTACTGTGAATCCCATATCCCATACACACGAATCAGGAATACAATCACACCCAAGATGGATATGATTGCCCTGAACTTCTGCGCTGAAATGGAGCGGCATGGGGTGATGTGCGTACCGATTCCAACAAATGAAAGCCAATGGGATGAAAAAACAAACAGGTGGCGCTCCATTGTATCCCAAAAGCATGCTGCTCAGGCTGCCGGCTTGGGAACAATCGGCCGGCATTCCTTACTGATTACACCGGAATTTGGCAGTATGGTCTGGCTGGGGGCGGTGCTGTGCGCAGAGGCGTTTGAACCGGATGCGTTAAAAGAACCCATTTGCAATCACTGCAATCTTTGCGTGGAAATATGCCCGGTACATGCCTTGGACAATGCCCAGGTGAACCAACAGGCATGCTGGGATTATGCGTTCGGCGAGGATGAGAGGACACATGCCTGGAGGATCGCCTGCCATAAATGCAGAGACATCTGCCCATACAATACAGGAAGTCAAAACAGCTTCCAAATGACTTCCCGATAAAATCGTTATTGGGAAGTAGAATTCCCATAAAATGAGGCAGGAATGGACAATATGCCTGCAAGTCAAAAAGCAGCCCTTTCGGGCTGCTTTTCTGTTGGAATATGGGGAATTTAGGCTTCCAGATTGATGCCGGTCTCCTTGGAGAAGAGGTGGCAGACATGGCCGGCGAAGTTGAACTTCACAGCGGCGCCGGTGTTCAGAGCGGCGACCTCAGCGGCAGTCATGTTCATAGTGGAGACCACCAGAACCACATCACGGCCCATGGCAGTGACGTGCAGGTGCACGGAGGAGCCCATCATCTCGGACACGTCAACCTTGGCGTCGATGCCGGTGCTGCCCAGCTCGATGTGCTCAGGACGGACACCCAGAACCACCTTCTGAGGAGCAACGCTGTTCTTGGACAGGGCAGCCTGCTTCTCTGCGGACAGTTCCACGGTCACATTGTCCAGCTTGACGGCGTACTTGCCGTTCTCCTTCACCAGCTCGGCGTTCTCGAACAGGTTCATCTGAGGAGTACCGATGAAGGTGGCGACGAACAGGTTGTAGGGATGGTTGAACACTTCCTGAGGAGTGCCGATCTGCTGGATAAAGCCATCCTTCATGATGACGATCCGATCGCCCAGGGTCATAGCCTCGGTCTGGTCGTGGGTAACGTAGATGAAGGTGGTGTTGATGCGCTGACGGAGCTTGATGATCTCAGCACGCATCTGGTTACGCAGCTTGGCGTCCAGGTTGGACAGAGGCTCGTCCATCAGCATAACCTGGGGGCTCCGGACGATAGCACGGCCGATGGCCACACGCTGACGCTGACCACCGGACAGAGCCTTGGGCTTACGGCCCAGGTACTGGGTGATGTCCAGAATCTCAGCGGCTTCCTTCACCTTCTTGTCGATCTCGTCCTTGGGGGCGTGACGCAGCTTCAGAGCGAAGGCCATGTTGTCATAAACGGTCATGTGGGGATACAGAGCGTAGTTCTGGAAAACCATGGCGATGTCGCGATCCTTGGGAGGAACGTCGTTCACCAGACGGTCGCCGATGTACAGCTCGCCGCCGGAGATGTCTTCCAGGCCGGCGATCATACGCAGGGTGGTGGACTTGCCGCAGCCGGAGGGACCGACCAGAACGATGAATTCCTTGTCGGCGATGTCCAGGTTGAACTCCTGAACGGCCACAACGCCCTCGGCGGTGATCTGAAGATTGTTCTTCTTCTTCTCGGGCTCGTCACCCTTCTTTTTCTTCTTCTTTGCCTGCTTGGCGTCGTCGCCGTTGAAGGGGTAGACTTTCTTGATGTTCTTCAGGGTTAAGCTTGCCATGTTTTTTGACTCCGTGCGTCCTGAATCCTCAATGAACGCACTCGCATTTCGCCAGGTAAAATAGCGAAAGCATTACGACAGGTCTCCACACTGCCGCACCGTGAGTCGAAACGGGGGTTTCCTCCTTTATTTTAGCGTCCTATGTCTAGTGTTGTGGAGTAGACATATTCCACCGGAATAATGAAATGATACCATATTTTTTTTGTTGGCGCAATCGGGTTTTTTACCATTTTTATAGGAATTAAATTGTTGATTTTGCCGGATTGCCTGCGCTGCTTTTTCCACAACATCGTTGGGAAACCGGATGGTTTTGTTTGTGGTTGGCGGGATGGAGGGAATCTTAAAACTGCCCACGGGATTCACCTCGCAATAAATTTGCAAATACTTGACGAATTTGGACTTCTTTGCTAGAATACAAATGGTTCTTCGGAACCAGGGCGTTGCCTGAATACGGTAGGCGGTTTCTCCCCCTCTGGCAGGGGGTAAACTTCTTTTTCCCCCTGCCTTTATGGAAAGGGGGTGGCAGATTTGGTTACATATACAGATTTATTTGTTTTTTGTACCCTGATTGTCAGCCTGATCAACCTGTTTGTACAGATTTTTCAGAACAAAAAGAAGTAACCGCCCGAGCTTCCAACTTAGCGGTTACTTCTTGTAACTAAGAGGGGGAGCGAACCGTCTATCGGCAACGCCCTTTTCCTATCTTCATTATAGCATGGATGCCGGGAAAGTCAAGGGCCGTTTCGTTTCCGATTCAGCGGTTAAAATCAGAAGAGAAGAACTCCCGTTCCAAATCCTGCGCAAGCTGATAGTGGGAATATGGCACATAAAATCTTGTTCGCTCAAGAGCCGGGCCCATTTTTGCGGACAGACCTGCTCCTAGCATGTTTTTGGTGACAAAGGGCACTTCATTTTGGGTCAGAATATCGGATAACGCCCCTGCCCATATCGTTTCCTTTTCTGTGAGATAGCAGTAATCATCCTCTTGTGGTGCACGAATTTTACCGCTGCCGCAGACGGGACACTTGGGAGCGTTTACGATTACGTTGCAATGGGGACAAAACATAGGGCTGCCTCCTTTACGTCTGTTTTCTGCTTCGTACTGATCGAGATGCTCTTTCAGAATGCGCTCGATTGCGGTGGTCATTTGCTGGCCTTTGGCATCGGCGTACTGTTCAAGCCGTTCGTAGATTTCCCGGTCGATATAGTAGTTGATGTGCCGGCCATCCTTTTTCTTTCTGGGCATCGGACTCCTCCTTCCTGCTCCTTGCATAATTATCATATCATATTATGATTGAATTATCAACATGATTCCACATAAGAATTTCATAATATCTGATAAAATTGCCCTGGTTCTTCGGAACCAGGGCGTTGCCAGTTTACAGTATGATGTGATTGCTGTCAGAAAGGGTTATCTCAGCACAAACCCATCCTCGCCCATTTCCAGGGTGGAGCTGTAATAGGCCTGCATGACCTCCATCAGGCTGATGGTATCGGCCACGGAGGCGGTCTCGTAGCAGCTGTGCATCGCCAGCTGAGGCAGGCCGATGTCGGCGGTGGGGACGGAGACATGGGCGATGGACACGCAGCCCAGGGTGCTTCCCCCGGGGATGTCCGGCCGATTGTAGTAGGTCTGAACCTGAGCCCCCGCTCTCTGGCACACCTTGCGCAGCAGGGCGGCGCAGAGCCCGTCGGTGCAGTAGCGCTGGTTGGCGTTGAATTTCAGCACCACGCCCTGGCCCATCACCGGAGCGTTGCCCGGGTCGGCCAGCTCGGGATGGTTGGGGTGGACGGCATGGGCATTGTCCGCAGACACCAGGAAGGACTGGTGCAGCAGCCGCCGGTAATCCAGCTCAAGCCCCTGGGCAATTCGTGCCAGGGTATCCTCCATCACGGAGGAGTCTGCGCCATTGACGGTCCGGGAGCCGATTTCCTCGCTATTCAGAGCGCAGAAAACGGCGATGTCATCGCCCAGCTGGGCGTTCAGGAAGCCCTGGAAGCAGCCCCAGACGCTTTGCAGGTCGTCCAGGCCCTGGGCGGAGATGAATTCGTCTTCCATGCCCCAGACCGTGGCCTTTTCCCGGACATAGAGGTATAGGTCATGGCCCAGGATTTTGCCGCCGGCGGCCTCTTCCAGCACTTCCCTCAGCTTCCCGGCGGCCTCCTTGCCCCCCAGCAGGGGGTTCAGGTCCATGACGGGATTCCACTTGTAGCCCTCGTTGGCCTGACGGTTCATGTGGATGGCCACGTTGGGGATCAGCAGCAAATCCCGGTCAATGTCCACCAGGCGGCAGGATGCCCCGGTTTCCGTCTCCATCAGAACCCGTCCGGCAATGGACAGGGGGCGATCCAGCCAGGGGGCCATCAGGCTCCCGCCGTAGCGCTCCACGCAGAGGCTGGTGTAGGGGCCGGTTTTCTCCCCGTTTTCCTTCAGCTTGAAGCTGGGCCGGTCGGTGTGGGCGGCGGAGATCAGGAATCCCCTGGGGGTGGTCTCCGGCACCCGAATGCCGATTACCGTGGCGCCCCCACGGCAGACGTAGTATTTCCCGCCGGGGGCGATGTTCCACTGGGCGCCTTCGTCCAGGGGGGTGTAGCCCTGTTCCTTCAAAATCTCCACCAGATTGGCCTGGGCGTGATGGGCGCTGTGGGAATGATCCAGATAGTCGCAAAATGCTTTGATTCGATTGTCCATCATTGATTCCTCTTTTTGTATATGTGGTAAATTGTGGGAATGTTTGCGTAGGGCGGGCTCATGACCCCGCCCTACAAAATAGCGTAGACTTTTATGGGTTACATGACACTACGAATGCAAAAACGTTACCGGGCGGAGTTCGGGGATAACGATTACCGCCATCTCCGTGCGCATTGGGGTGAAGCGCCCTGCGCTTCAAACACCAATTTACTTGACTAACTTGCAGAACAGATCAATGCTCTCGGATACGGTTTCCAGGGCGCTGCGCCAGAAATCCGGGTCCGTCAGGTCGATGCCCGCCACCTTGGCGGTGTCTTCGGCGGTGGCAATGGGGGTGGTGTGGAGCAGCTGCTTGTATTTCACCACGAAGGACGCACCCTCCTGCTGGTATTTGGCGTACAGACCCCGGGCGAACAGGCCGCCGAAGGCATAGGGGAAATTGTAGAAGGTGGAGCCGTAGTAGTGGCTCTTGCACACCCACATATACGGGTGCATCTGTCCCTCCGCCAGACCGTCGCCGTAGCTGTGCCGCTGGGCGTCCAGCATCAGCTGGCAGAGGGTGTCCGGGTCCAGGAATTCCTCCTCCCGCCGGGAGAGCACCTGGGTCTCGAAGCGGTAGCGGGAGGAGATGTCCACAATGATCTGGGTCACGTCCTGAAGCTGAGATTCGATGAGAGCCAGCTTTTCCCCCGGGTCCGCTGCCTGGGCAATGGCGTGGTTCATCACCACGCACTCGTTGAAGGTGGAGGCGGTCTCCGCCAGGGGCATGGAGTAGTCGTGGTTCAAAATCCGGTGATCCCGGATGCACTGGTTGTGGAAGGCGTGGCCCAGCTCGTGGGCCAGGGTCACCACGTCCGTCAGCTGGCCGTCGAAATTGGTGAGAATCCGGCTCTCTCCCAGGCAGTCCACCCCGGCGCAGAAAGCGCCTCCCGCCTTGCCGCTGCGGGGATAGAAGTCAATCCAGGCATTGTCAAAGGCGGTGCGGACCATGTCGCTGAGTTCTCTGTCAAAATGGGAGAACAGCTCCACCAGGTAGTCCCTGGCCTGCTGGGCGGTGAAGGTGGAGGAGGACTTGCCCATGGGGGCGAAAAGATCGTACCAGGGAAGGCCGCCTTCATGGCCCAATGCCTTGGCCTTGGCCTTCAGATACCGGCGGAACTGGGGCAGGTACTCTTCCATGGCGGTGAACATGGCGTCCAGAGTGGCCCGCTCCATGTGGGACTCCTTCAGCGTCCGCTCCAGGGGAGATTTGTAGCCCCTAAGACGGCATTCGTTGATGGTTTCCAGCTTGATGGAGTTCAGGGCGTAGGCCACCGGGGTTTTGATGGCGTCATAGCACCGCAGCTCCGCCTCATAGGCATCCCGGCGAACCTGGGGGTCGGGGCTGTAGGCCAGGTTCCGGACGGCGGAAAGATTGATGGTCTCCCCCCGGTAGCTCACGGGCACGGTGCTGGTCAGGTTCTGCTGCAATTCGCTCCAGGCATTGCCGCCGGAGAGCTTCAGCTTGGCCATCACCTGTTCTCCGATCCCGGGCAGCAGGTGGCGGCTGGAATCGGCCAGATTCCCCAGCAGGAACTTGTATTCCTGGAGGAAGGGGTCAGCCGCAATCAGCTCGTTCAGATTGGGCAGCCCGGCGGCCCAGCTTTCAAAGGCGGCGATGGGAGCGGCGCTTTCGCTGTAAAGGCCCAGTACCCGGCCCAGCTGGGACCCGGCCTGGACGTCCTGGGTGTTGGCCGCCTGCTTCAGCTCCGCAAACCCTGCCAGCTTCATCACATCCCGAACCATCTCCTCCTGAAGGGTCAGTCCCCGGCGCAATGTCTCGGCTGGATTCCCCTGCTCCAAAGTCTCGGAAAATGCTTTGAGCAGAGCCAGTGTACTTTCCAGCCGGTTAAAATCCTGCTGGAAGGCGGGGTCGTCAAAGCCCTGGTAGATGGGATCCAAATTCCAAATATCATTCATGATCGGTTCCTCCTTGGGTTTTTCTCCCGGCCATTGTACATCACAAAACCGGACACGTCAACCGACCCGCCTCAATCCGACAGCATTCGACAGAAAATCGACTCCTTCGCCAAAATAGTCTATTAAATGTCGAAAATGCGTGAAAACAGTTGGAAAATCGATGTTTATGACGAACGATTGTTATGGAATTTCCTTGCAAAAAGGACAAGGCTGTGCTAAATTATATTTGTCGCACACGGTGAAGGGTTTGCCGTATCGGATGGGGAGAAATTCTAGTGACAGGAGAGGAATGTATGGAACATGCAACAACCGTATTGATTGCGGACAGTGCAGAGGATTTCTGTAATGCCCTGGCCGCCGCACTGCAACGGTCGGAGGGCTTCCAGGTTGTAGGAACGGCGGCTGACGGGGAGCAGGCCATTCGATTGATCGCAGAGCGCAAGCCCGATGTGCTGGTGCTGGACCTGATGCTCAGCAAACAGGATGGCCTCAGCGTCCTGAAAGCCATATCCGGCATGGAGCGCCGGCCTGTGACCTTGGCCACATCCGTATTTTTAACAGAATATGTGTCCAGCGCTGCGGCAAGCCTGGGGGTTCGGTATCTGATGCTGAAGCCCTGTGACATGACCGCATTGGTGGAGCGGCTGGAGGAAATCCGGGGAGGGGAGAGCCTCCGGTATCCAGCCCCCCGCCGAGCGGACAAGACAAGCATCGAGTCCATGGTCACCGGCATCATTCATGAGATCGGCGTCCCGGCCCACATCAAGGGCTATCAGTACCTCCGGGAGGCCATCATCATCGCCGTCAATGACATGGACGTCATCAACGCCATTACCAAGGTACTCTACCCCCAGGTGGCCAAAACCTTTGGCACCACCCCGTCGAGAGTAGAGCGAGCCATCCGCCACGCCATTGAGGTAGCCTGGGATCGGGGAGACCTGGATACCCTGCAGCGCTTCTTCGGCTACACCGTATCCAACACCAAGGGCAAGCCCACCAACAGTGAATTCATCGCTCTCATTGCGGACAAGCTTCAGTTGCAGCTGAAAAGCGCAGAGGCTGCCCAGTTCTGAAAAACAGCAAAAACACTCCTGACCCGGGGAATTTTCCGCCGAGGCAGGAGTGTTTTTTAATGTAAAAGGAAAAATATGAAATTGAATCTAAAATCTCCCACAGGGTTCCGTTCCGGGGAGGATTGCCCCAAGGACTTCCGGGGGGGTTACCCGGTGGTGTTTGGCTCGGTGAACTGCCCGTCATAGGCGGACACAGCATCCAGCAGAATGCCAACCCCCAGACGGAAGCCGTAAATGAAGCTGTCCTCGTGCTCCATCATGGAGATGTCGCTTTTCAGCGCACTGACGGCCTCCAACTGTTTCTTTGCCTCCGGGGACAGCAGCTTTAGAAATTCATCCATCTGTTGGCAAAGCTCTTTGAGGGTTATTTGGTACTGACTTCTCTGCCTGAAACTGCGTTCTGTGGGGACGATTTCTCCCCGCCACAGTCTGTCCAAAACATACATTGTGACTCCTCCTTGATTGTTGATGAAGTGTGCCGCCTTTCCGGCTGCGCTTGCCACATCGGGCTATATTGCAATTGGTATCCCCAATTGCAATATAATTATACACCTTAAATAAGTGTAAATCAATTTGCAAAATATACAAGAATTACACTTTATTTATGTGTATTATTGGCGCTTGAAATGGGCGCATTATGCTGTATAATAAAACCATAATGGGGGGTGTGTCTATGCCAATGAAATACAAAGTGGACGTTATTGCGAAATTGAAAGAGGCGGGCTACAACACAGGCACGATTCGCAAGAAAAAAATGATGGGTGAGGCAATGCTTCAGAAAATTAGAAGGGGTCAAATGGTATCCTGGGCAACGCTGGAAACCATCTGTGCCCTTTTGCACTGCCAGCCGGGGGATTTGATTGAATATGCTGAGGAGCCGGTGGAAAATAAGGAAGCGTGAATATCCGCCATTTTCAGAGAAATTGTAATTTGGCGGCGAGTCGCCGCAGACAATTCGCACGGGGATGATCAGCGGTGACTCGCCGCCGGGTGGTTTTCGCTATTTTTTCATTTTTGCCGAACGGGCCGCCTTTTTCTGCCTTCGGCGCAGATCCGGCGCTGTATCCAGCAAATAGTCTGCGGAGACATTATAGAACCTGCATAAGGTGATCAGATGGTGGATGGGCATCTCGTTGGCGCCCCGCTCGTATCTTGCGTACATCGTCTGGGAGGTGCCCAGAACTGTGGCGACCTCGGTTTGGGTCAGGTCGTTGTCCTCCCGCAGTCCCCGTATTTTTTCAAAAAAAGTCTGCATGTCATCCCGCCTTTGCTTCACATTGCCTATAGTGTAGCAAAGTAAACATTTTTACTATTGACTTTAGTAAAGATATTTATTAAAATATTTGGGAGTCGGGATATATGTAAACCGGGAAATTGTAAGTTGGCAGCACGTTGAATGATGGAGGGGAATGGTTTCTGAGGAAGGCTCCCCTTACACTTCGGGAGCCTTTCTCAAAAGCCGTTACCTGATTCCATTCAACGTCTTGCCGCAAAAGCGTTACCGGGCGGGTTAGGGCAAAAACGGGGACTGACCAGCTCCGTGCGGTTTATCAGCGGGCATTGCCCGCCGCTATTTCAGCATCCGGTTAATGATTCCCAGAAGCATGAGCAGGTCATCCTCGCTGAGCTTTTTCATCCCCTCCACGGCTTTTTGTATGAGCTCGGGATTCTGATTGGAGGTATCAAAAAACTGCTGGGGCGTGATCTCAAAATAGTCGCAGATGGCAAAAAATTCCTTCAGGGGCGGCAGCGCCTTGCCGGAGGAAATGTTGTATACATACCCACGGCTGTGACCCAGATCGTAGCTCATTTGGTACTCCGAGACACCTTTTTTTAAGCGCAGCTGGGTAATGCGCTCCCGGACAAATTCTTCAAACATGGTCATCACCTCTTCTGTAAATGATAACCAGCCTAAATGGCGGAATAGTCAAAAAATATTTGCCTTAATAATTGATTAAACAAAATATATATGTTATTATATGTGAAATGCACAAAAAATAACTGGGATTTTCGCTGGGATAACAAATAACTGATTACAACGGAGGAGGCGCTTCCATGGAGTATCACACAGGGGACAGGGACTGGCAGCGGCAGGGGCGCTCCGGCGAAGAAGCTCTGGTTACCGGGATGCTTCATGAGATCGGCGTTCCCGCCCACCTGAAGGGCTACCAGTATCTGCGGGAGGCTGTGGTCCTCTCCCTGGGGGACATAAGCCTGCTGGGGGCCATTACCACGGTGCTCTATCCCAGAATCGCCGACCGCTTTGACACCACCCCCTCCCGGGTGGAGCGAGCCATTCGCCATGCCATTAAGGTCGCCTGGGAGAGAGGGAGCCTGAAAAATTATCCCCTGCATTTTGGCTTTACCGCCTCCGATGGGGCAAAGCCCTGCAATTCCGAATGCATTGCTCTCATGGTGGACAAGCTTCAATTGCAGGTGAAATCAGCGTCCCAACGGGTACCGGAAGGGAACAGCTCTCCGGTCTGAGGGTGATTTCGCAATGGGTTTGCGTTCCGGCTCCAATTTCACAACAGCGCTGTGATAGACGCTCCCAATTTGGGAGCGTTTTTTTGGCGAAATTAGGGGCAAAGTGTTTATATTTTGTCGGATTCTGTGGAAACTGGCCAGATTGCGCCGGCCGGCTTGATGGAATATTTATTCATTTTACCAAAAAGAAAGTTCATATTTTAGGCAAATTGTCACTTTTTTATTTGGTAAAAATATGGTATGTTATTCGTGGATGTAATCCACCCTTTTACGAGCGCAAATATCATTGACATAAGGAGCTGTGACCATGTATTTTCAGAAAAAACGCTGTATTGCCATGCTTCTGGCCGGTGGCCAGGGCAGCCGTCTCTATGTTTTGACGGAAAAAACCGCCAAGCCTGCCGTGCCCTTCGGCGGCAAGTACCGGATCATCGACTTCCCCCTGTCCAACTGCGTCAACTCCGGTATCGATACCGTGGGCATTCTCACCCAGTATCAGCCCCTGGAGCTGAATGAATACATCGGCAACGGCCAGCCCTGGAATCTGAACAAGACCCACAGCTGCGCCCAGGTGCTTCCCCCCTACGAGCGCCATGACAAGAAGCAGGGCTGGTACAAGGGTACTGCCAACGCCATCTATCAGAACATCGACTTCATTGACCGGTTTGACCCGGAATATGTGATCGTGCTCTCCGGCGACCATATCTATAAGATGGACTACTCCCAGATGGTGGCCTACCACGAGAAAAACGGTGCGGCCTGCACCATCGCCGTGCGCAATGTCCCCCTGGAAGAGGCCTCCCGGTTCGGCATCCTGAACACCAACCCCGACAACACCATCTATGAGTTCGAGGAGAAGCCCAAGAAGCCCAAGTCCACCAACGCCTCTATGGGCATCTACTGCTTCACCTGGAAGGTGATGCGGGAGGCCCTGATCGCCGACGAGGAGAACCCCGAGTCCTCCAACGACTTCGGCAAGAACATCATCCCCATGCTCTTAAACGGCGGCCACAAGCTGATGGCCTACAATTTTGACGGCTACTGGAAGGATGTGGGCACCATCGACTCTTTGTGGGAAGCCAACATGGAGCTGCTGGGCAAGAATCCCGAATTCAATATCCGGGGTGACGAGCGGACCAAGATCTACGCCCGGAACTCCGCCTTCCCCTCCAGCTACATCGATGCCTCCGCCAAGATCGTCAACGCCTTCGTGGCCGAGGGCTGTGAGATTTACGGCACCGTTCGCCACAGCGTGGTCAGCGTGGGCTGCACCATCGGCGAGGGCGCTCTGATTGAGGATTCCGTTGTCATGCCCGGTGTGGTGGTGGAGCCCGGCGCCATTGTCCGGCATGCCATCCTGGGCGAGGATGCCAGAGTCTGCCGCAACGCTGTAGTGGGCGGCGCCTTTGAACCGGGCGAAAAGAAGAAGATCAGCGTGGCTGGCAAGGGCATTGTCATCGAGGAGAATGCCGTGCTTGCTCCCGGCGCAATGCTGTAAGGAGGTAAGAGAAAATGAATGTGATGGGTATTATCTTCACCAATGACGGAAACATCGGTGAGCTGACCAATAAGAGAACCATGGCCTCCCTGCCCTTCGGCGGCCGCTACCGCCAGGTGGACTTCGGCCTTTCCAACCTGGCCTTTGCCGGGGTGCGGCATGTGGGCATCATCGCCCGCTACAGCTACCAGTCTTTGATGAACCACATCGGCGACGGCGAGGAATGGGGCCTGGAGCTGGGCGAGGGCGGACTGGAATTTCTGACCCCCTATGCCTCCTCCGTGAATCACTCCTACCGGGGCAAGCTGGAGAGCCTGTCCTCCAACATGGATTTCCTGGAATACTGCGATGACGATTACGTCATTATGATCGACTCCACCGTGCTGTCCAACATCGATCTGAACAAGGTGGTGGCGGATCACATCGCCTCCGGCAAGGACATTACCGTGGTTACCACCAAGGGCGTGTGCAACGGCAAGAAGATTATGGACTTTGCTTTGAAGCTGGGGGGGGACGGCCAGGTAACGGATATGGTCTGCGACTATGCGGCTTCCGCCGACTACCAGGCCTCCATGGACATTTTTGTCATGAGCCGTCAGGTGCTGATCCGGGAGGTCAAGACCCTGGTTGCCAAGAACTGGTTCCATATGGATCGGGACCTGTGCATGGGCGGCTGGCGCAGCGGCAAGGTTACCGTCAACGCCTATCAGTACGAGGGCATCGCCATGTTCAATGAATCCACCCAGGAGTACTTCCAGCACAGCCTGGCCCTGGTGGACAAGAAGGTTCGTGACGGCCTGTTCAACGGCGCACATCCCATCTATACCAAGGTTCGTGACCGGGTGCCCAGCTACTACGGCGAGAGCTGCGACATTGAGAATGTGGTGGCCGCCGACGGCTGCATGCTGGACGGCACCGTGAAGAACTCCGTGCTCTTCCGTCAGGTGACCATCGCCGAGGGCGCCTCCGTAGAGAACTGTGTCATCATGAACGACAGCGTCATCGGCCCGGGCTGCGAGCTGAAGAACGTGATTCTGGACAAGAATGTCACCGTCACCCCCGGCACCAAGCTTTTCGGAACCAAGGCCAATCCCATCGTGATTAAGAGAGGGGAAATTGTATGAGAATTGCCGTCTGCGCCTCCGAGGGCGCTCCCTACGCCAAGTCCGGCGGCCTGGGCGACGTGATGGAGGCCCTGCCTGCCGCCTTGCAGCGGATTGAAGGCAATGAGGTGGCTCTGTTCCTGCCCTATTACAACAAGATCAAAAATAACGCCGCCTATGTGACCGAGAAGGTGGCGGAATTTCGGGTGCGCCTGGGCTGGCGGCAGCAGTACTGCGGCGTGTTCAAGCTGAATGGCCGTACCGACGGTGTGCAGGTGTACTTCCTGGATAACGAGTATTATTTCGGCGGCCGCCCCGGCCCCATCTACGGCGACATGGACGACGGTGAGCGCTTCGCCTTCTTCTCCCGGGCCTGCTTGGACGCCATGGTGGCCCTGGACTTCATCCCGGACATCATCCAGTGCAACGACTGGCAGACCGGCCTGATTCCCGTGTACCGTAAGGCGGTGTACTACGACAAGTTCCCCAACACCCGGGTGATGTACACCATCCACAACATCGAGTATCAGGGCTGGGCCCGGGCGGATTTCTTTGACGATATGCTGGGTCTGCCCTGGGAGTACCGGGGCACCCTGGACATGAACAACTCCGTGAACATGATGAAGGGCGGCATCGAGTGCTGCGACATGGTGACTACCGTGTCCGAGACCTACGCCCGGGAGCTGATGTATCCCTACTATGCCCACGGCCTGGACAGCGTCATCGCCGGAGCCTCCTGGAAGCTCACCGGCATCACCAACGGCATCGACGTGGGAACCTTCAACCCGGAGACTGACCCCGCTCTGCCTGCCCATTTCAACGCAGAGAACTTCGTGGAGGGCAAGGCCATTGTGAAGGCCAGCTTGCAGGAGGAGGTTGGCCTGCCGGTGAAGCCGGATGTGCCTCTGATGGTGATGGTCACCCGTCTGGCCGGCCACAAGGGACTGGACCTGCTGTGCTACATCGCCCGGCGGCTGATGTGGGAGCAGGATGCCCAGTTGATTATTCTGGGCACCGGCGAGGCCCAGTACGAGACCTTCTTCAAGGAGCTGGCGAAGCAGTTCCCGGAGCAGGTGGCGGCGAAGATCACCTTCAATCTGGGTCTGGCGGCCCGGATGTACGCCGGTGCGGACATCTATCTGATGCCCTCCAAGTCCGAGCCCTGCGGCCTGAGCCAGATGAACGCCATGCGTTACGGCACGGTGCCTGTGGTTCATGCCACCGGCGGCCTGAAGGACACGGTGCCTCCCTGTGACGAGAACGGCAAGGGCGGTCTGGGCTTCACCTTCCAGAGCTACAATGCCGACGACTTCTTTGCGGCCATTGTCCGGGCTCTGAATCTGTATCGGAATGACCCCGAGGGCTTCCGAGCTCTCCAGCGCACCGAGATGTGCCAGGACTTCAGCTGGAACGTCCCCGCCTCCCGCTACATGGAGCTCTTCCACAAAATGCTCTCCTGGTAACGGGCAGGGCCCGTGGCCAATTCGCACGGAGCTGGTCAATCATCGTTTTTGCCCTGACCCGCCCGGTAGCGCTCTTGCGCCGAACCAAATCTGAAAGCATTCTCTTTGTTCCCAAGTGCGGCCGGAGGATTCTTAAGGGGG
>Ga0129308_1000822_pt1 | contig 40297 bp, 63 predicted proteins | sample L827metagenome_FD_94440 | JGI IMG/M metagenome (GOLD analysis project Ga0129308, IMG submission 94440) | Ring-tailed lemur group fecal microbial communities from Wisconsin, USA - L827 metagenome | ecosystem: Host-associated > Mammals > Digestive system > Large intestine > Fecal | place: USA... | reverse complement strand
TGATCCAGCTTGCTCTATAGACTATTTTGAAATATCTAATTTGGTCTATACAGTTGCTTAGACTCTATTATACTCGAAATTTCGATGCTATGGAATCCGCAGCGTTATTTGACGCTTACAATTCATCAAATGAAATTCTGTTTTTAATATTCATAATTAATCCTCATCTTTCACAAAAATAAAAAACTCCCGACATTATCAAAATCGGAAGTTGGCATGTAATAAAATATATTTAAACAAAACCGCCGTACAAGACAGTATACGGCGGTTAATATTATGTGTGCGTGTTAGGGACAGGGCAAATTTCATGATTAGGATAGTACCAGACAATATAAAAATATGTCGTTTTCGATATATCCAAACAAGTGAAGGGTACCAGTTAATCTTAGCTAAAACAAAGAATCACAATCCGGCATAGTAGTCTGCCATATTCTCTTTGGTAATGACTTCGCTACATGAATCGCCGGGAAGGGCGTTTGCTTTCTGCCGTACTTCTTTCCAAGGGCGTTCTTTGCGTGTTAATTCACTAAGCCAATGACCTTCTTTGTCACCATAAAATTCAAGTACCTTATCAATAGTTTCAAGTTCAGTTACAGAAAGATTATGTTTGCCTAAAATTTGTGGTAGACCATCGGCACTGATAAGAAATTGACCTTTGTACCAATCGAAAAGTTCGCGGCATACGGGTCCATTAGCCCACGCTTGAAAATCCTCTTTAAAAAGAGGCACTTCATCCCATGTCAATGTCCACGCTTGTGAATAATAACACAGTTTTTGAAGTTTCATTGTAGACATAGTTCCCTTTTTTTCAAGTATATATTTAGCTACGTCAATTATGCTTACCATTTTAATCCCTCATTTATTTTTATTACATAACCTTTGCTTATTACTATAAATGTGCATTCCCAGCAACTTTCACAAATTAGCGGCTCATTTTTGCTGTAAAACCTATTTTGAGTGGCAGTAAGAGCATAAATACTTGGATTTTGTTGTGTAAAATGACAAGACGTGCTCATTTATAGCTTGTTAAACAAAAATGGTAATGATTTTTCAGGAATCATCATTATTTATAAAATTTATATTTACCGATAACTTTTAACATAATTATGTTAATGTGAAATTGAACCAGTTGAGTATGTATGAATTATCTTATAGATGACTTTAATCTTATTTCCAATTTCTATAATATTTTCGGATTGTTTATCTTGATCTAATTCGTTTTTGTTGCTACAATTACTTAAAAAAATTTCCAAATCATCAATGCTTTTTGTCAATTCTTGGTAAAATGCGTCATTATTGTACTTAAAATACAAAGAGTTACTTTTAACATCGTCAAGTACGTCAATAAGCTTGTCAGCATCAATGAATCTATTGTTAATATATCGAGCATATTTCCTTGCCTTGGGAATTTCTCTAACAAGATAATCGTCAAATATCTTTTCAAAGTACCTTGCTTGCAAGTTTAAAGACGTAATAGCTTGGTTTTGATAAAAGTTAATTATTACAGAAACAACAGAACATATAATAGCGGTTATAGATATAATAAGAGATGCTAATTCCATAATCACCACCAACCTTATATTAACTTGTTAAGAAATTTATTTTTTACATTGGGATTATCGCTTATTATTTTTGCTCGTTTTTCTGTAAAAGAAAGTCCAATCTCTTCTACAATATGAGAGAAAAAACCCTGAACAAAAGAAGAAGCAGCAAATTGAATGTTCGGTGGAATTTCTATATAAAACTCCCTACTTATATCAATGTTGTTTCTTACTTGTGTTTCATAAATTTGCTCCCCATATTCATACCCAGCCAACCCTATAATGTCAGTACTCAAACTTAATGTAACTTTATTGTCCATTATCAATCTCTCCTTTTTTTATTGCAAAATTTAAATTATACGCCGTACCCGGAAAATAAGTATTGCTATGCCCTAAAATCGAAAGGTTAGGAATATGTTTGAAAAAATCATTTTCTTTGTTAAACCCTATGTAGTAATTTGAATCATACTGTAGTAATTCTTTTAAAAAATACAAAGCCCTATTTTGACTTAATACATAACATATATGACCAGAAGACTTTTCTTCAAGAGACTTTATTAAATGAGTTAATCCTACTCCGCCAGTAGAGTCTTTTTGTCTGCTCCCGGAAATTTTATGCTGAAATGCAGCTATTGTATAAAAATCAGACTCTGTATATTCTTGGTTGAAATATTGAGAGTGGAATTTTTTAGCTTCATTAACTTTCTCGTATCTTCCATTGAGATTGTCTGAATTAGATAACTTTTGTTTTAATTTATCATAAAATGAAATATCAGAAAAATTTAGAACGACAACATTTATCCCATAATAAAGAGAATCCTCGCTATCGTCCCTTTTTTGGTATTCTTCATCTGTGACATCAATGTCTATCAGACAATCTGAGCGTCCGTGGTCAATAGCATTTCCAACTATTTCTATAATTCCTTCACATAGTATTTCTATGGTCGAAGATTCTAAGCCAAGGTGTTTAAAAAAGTAAAAAATATTTGTGGAAATATTATTTAAATAGTCGGTTTTAATGTTGCTATAATTAACTACTTTTCTAAAATGTTTTAGCTGGAAATCGTTAAAAAACTTGGTGTTAAATTTATTGTAGTTATCATTAAGAAGATTTATAGGCGAATATTTTATTCCATCAGTCCATATAGACTTCTCAGAAGAAAAGGAAATAAGTAGTATTCTTCCAACAATATTAATTAAATAATAGCATATACACTCCAATACAATAAACACCAATTTATCATTGAAGGTTATAGTATTAAGTTGTATTTCTATTGGAAGGTGATATTTGTCGGTATTTACTATATAATTTAAACTACACAATAAATTAGAAATAACATCACCTGAAAAAGTACTCTTACTATTCTTAAATCTCCAAAATTTATATTTTCCTTTTGTGACTAATTCAATATTTCTTTTGCATGATTTAACATTACTGCTTCTATTATATTCAAAAAGCAATTCAATATTCCTCATTATGAATCTCCAATAAAAATAATACAACAATTCACTCTAAAAAACAAAAATTACCGTTTGTCTCCATAACCCGAAAGAGTTACTAAATCTATTATAGCATACCATTCTGGAAATGTCAAGGTATGTGTCAAGTAAGTATGAGTCAAGTAAAAGTAGGCAAGTAATCACAAAATGGTGAAAATGCACAAAATCAGAAGTTCAAATTGAATAAGTGCTTGGAACTGCCGTATTGGAAAATTTAACTGAACAACATACAAATTAAACAAAAAGTTTTCGCTTTTTTGTGCAATGTCACAAAATTTCAGAAAGGGTATTGACTTTTTGTCACGCATAAAGTATAATATAGGTGTGACAGAAAGTGAGGTGAAATCATGTCGCCAAGAACAGGCAGACCAAAGGTGGAAAAGCCGAAGGATATACGCTACAGTGTTAGACTTGATGCCGAAACTGAAAATTTATTACATGACTATTGCAAAAAACATAATATAACTAAAGGCGAAGCTATCCGTCAAGGCATACACCTACTTTTGCAAAAAAGATAGAACGTTGCCCCTCACCAAAGTTGCAAACGTCCTATCGCACAGACAGATTACTCTATCTGAAATCTATTATACATCAGATGAGCTTTCTTGTCAAGTAATTTGAAAGGAATTTTATCTATGGACAGTTCAATCACAATCAACAACCAAGGTGTACTTGTAAAGAAATACAGAGAGCAAAGAGTTCTTACATTTAAAGACATTGATACAGTACACGGCAGACCAGACGGCACAGCACGGCGTAACTTTAACAAAAACAAAAAAACACTTCATTCAGAACGAAGATTACTTCGTACGAAATTCGTACGAAGCCCAAAAAGAGCTTGGAATCACCGCTCCTAACGGACTTATACTTATCACAGAAAGCGGCTATTTAATGCTTGCAAAGTCTTTTACAGACGATTTGGCATGGGACGTTCAGAGACAGTTGGTTAAATCCTATTTTAGGGCAAAAGAAATTTCTTCTGATCCGTCAACTCACTGTCCTTACGTCTACGTAAACAAAACATTTCGTGGTAGACCTGTTCTTACTGTTTACGACATCTCAAACATCTATAACATCAAGACCACAACTTTATACAATCACCTCAGAAAAAAGCTGTCCGCTGACAGAGACTACAAGCTGATTCAAGGAAAAGAACTTTCCGAATACAACAGTGAAAACTCTGAGTTACCGTATTGCAGGAAATCCGTTTTTGTAGTGTTTAACACAGGAATGGCAAAGCTGGTTTCTTATTATAGGTTGGATGGAAGCAAAATACCGCTATTTATGACAGAGGACAAGGGATATGTAGTAGATTGTCATGTGCGCACTCTTATGGAGTATGTACGGAGAGAAATAAAGGGCGTAGAAGCACTTACATACTTGCTTGAAAGCGAAGATTCTCCACACAATCTTGAAAACTATCGCAAAACACTTGCAAGAAAACTCTCAGCAATCAATTGGTGGAAAACCGATGTTGCACATGTAAGACTTGGTGTTCAGCAAATAGCTGCCCCTCAGTTACAGGCTATACATAGCGGAGAATATGGTATTAGATAAATACGCTGTAACCCTCAAATTAATTTTTGAGGGTTATATTTTAGACAAATAAAATCCTTTATTTCGTCTTGAATGCGTCCCTCTTTTGCTTTTTGTAAAATGCTACAATTTCGTTTGTACCGAGAACAACCGATGCAGTTAGATTCAAATTCTTCTAACCGAGATACATCATCGAAAATACCTATGTAGTCTACTGGGTATATATGTAATTCAACCCTTGGGTTATTGCTGTCGTAATAAATTCTGTTTACCTTTTCACAAACCACATTATCGTCTAACCATATAGCTTTTGAATCAGTAATAGCATCGAGCATACATTTAAAATAGTTGTTGGCGTCCATATCCACTCTGCTAAAATAAAAAACAGCATCAACGTAAAAATGTTGTTCTTTATTAGGAATCAATTCCCAGTTCTGTTTAGAAATTTCCTCTTTTACATATTGTGAAAATCTTTTTTGGTATTTATTCGCTTCTGATGTTTTGTAACTCATAGCCACATGTCTGCCATTCTTTGACACTACACGATACGAAAGGTAATGATTAACAGACGGGGGAATAGGTGATGTTAAATATAAATGTTTCATATTCCAATTTCCTTGTAAATATAAAAAAGGGACAGTTATACGATAATTTCCACGTATCTGCCCCTTTCTTTAACAAACGTCAATCTTCAACGTTTTTCTTTTTAGTATAAGTCTTTTCCTTTTTTTCTGTTCCTTCTGCAATAATCTTCTTAACATCTCTTGCAACAGCTTCAAGAAGATAGCTTAGATCAGTATCGGTAGTAATACCAATACGCTCAAAATCTTCCTTTGCTTGTTTTGCATTTACGATGCCCTCACGATATTGCATTAGTACCGAAGCAATCTGAAAACACTCATGGGTGTCTGCGATAGCTTTCCACGAATTGATTTTCTTGCACTGAGGACAAACAGAATATTCCTTTCCACAGATTTGACATTTTGCCATTAGCAAACACCACCTTACTGCTCAGGCTGAGGAACAACAATTCTGAACAGCTCTCTCTCGTCAGAACAGTAGTTCTGCGTAGCAGAGAAACTAAAGTCGAACGAATCTTCTCTGCCAAATGCGATAGTGGTAGAAGGGGAAAGCGTTGCATTCGAGAATACAACATAGCCGGAATATGCCGTAGACGGACTACAAACATCGTGACCGACAACCTCAACAATAATTTCCATAGGTTTCGCAAACTTTTCAGCCGAGTTATAGATAACAACACAATTTTCTGTGCTGTATTCATACTGTACATACAGTCTGTCACCTTCATGCAGGTCATTTTCTGCAAATGTAATGGTATGTGTCGAGGCTGTATATGTAAATACGCCAGCAGCCGTAGCCTGTCCACAAGTAAACTTCTTGTCTACTGCTCCGTCCTTTGTAAGCGTACAAACTGTAATCTTATAAGCAGGAGCATCTGTTGTTCCTATATTTACAGCAGGGTATTTAAGCACATAAGACGTAAGTTCCGATGCTTTAAGTTTCTTTTCCTCAATCGAAGGAGCGTTGACAGGATTGCTGGAAGTTGCAACGGTTTTACCTTCTCCGTTAAGCTGATATGACATAAGATTAAAGTCCATAAGAGCATTTGAACCGCTAAATTCTGCTGTCTTGCCATGCGCCCACCTTGCAAGAGGTGTTCCTTTAGCATCGTTCTTAATTGTTTCCTCAGCATCACACTGGAGGGATGGGTCTTCAACCTGTCCGATCAGAAAATACAGTTCGCCTATATCAGGATTTCTTCCTATAACTCTTTTGGTTTCGTCAACGATAAAACTGTTAATATCAAACAAAACAATCATCCTTTCTGAATATAATATAAAAATAGAACTTAATTGAATGAACGCATCCAATCAAAGTCTTTTTTGCTTATTTTACTTGAATCTATACATCCCGAGTACATACCCGTATACAGATTCTTCGCATTTTCAATAATATTGATTCTTTTTATAGCGTCATAAAACGCATATATTTTTACGTCCCAAATCTCATTAATTCCATATTTAAAGTTAGGGTGATTAACTAAAGACGAAACCAAGCTTTGCATTTGAGACTTTGGTTTTTTACGAGCCGCATATTTTAAATCATTATGTGCAAACTCAATCATTTTTTGTTTAGTAAACTCGTTTCCAACAGTTTTGTATTTAGGTGGTGACAAATTGTTCATTTTTCTTAAATGATCCGATATTATCATATATACAGGCTCGGATATAACAGAACTTCGATAACGTAATTCTATATTGTTATTTTCGCTATAGACAATCCTGTATTTCGTAAAATCAGTATCTCCAAACAATATTGAAGACTCTTCCTTTTCAATTGACGTTACCATTAGACAGAACAATTGATAATCGGTAATTTGAGTGAAATCTATACCCACCTTATCCAACTGTGCAATCATATCAAATGGAGTTGCAACAAAAGGGTGCAATAATTGATAGTAGTTCATTTCTCCATAATCGCAAATTTCTCCTATAGTAGGCTGACGAATAACAATGTCGTCTGTTACGTAAAAGTCTTTGCCTCTGTAAAGCTGCAAAATATCATTTTTTACCATATATTAATCCTCACACAGACTGTCATTGAGGTCAACCCCATAGAATCTTAGCTGTCTGTATCTGTATTTTTCGTTTAAACTTCCGGCAATATTGCTTCTCAGTTCAAGTTTACCTATACCAAATCCTCTTGCTCCATTGTATTTTGTATCCAGTAATTCAGCCAAATAATCGGCTTTGGTAGCGGAAATTCCTTTGAGATTTAGCTTCATATCGTTTTGGTGACATAAAACCGTCAGAGTTATCACAGGGTAGGCGTATAAATTTCTTGCAGTCGGAGACTTAGACTTAATATCTATCTCAATCAAGATATACGTGCTTACATCTGTAATAGTGTTCGGGATATAATAAAAAGGAAATATACGAGAATATACTAAATCTTCACGCTCCGTTTCTGTTGTACCAAGAGCATCCAAAAAATGATTGTCGTTGTGTAAATCAGTAATAATTTGATTCTTCCAGTCCGATATAGCAGACGAGTTAGGAATTTTAGACACCTCCTTGAATTTCAATAGTCAAACTATTGGTGTTGCTGCCATTATCAGCAATCAACTTAAACGACATTCCCGTTATAACATCTTGATTTTCAACGGTAATCTTACAAGTATGCTCGTCAGTTTGCGTTAATGTAATCATATCCGCAAATAAACTCGGTGCTTGTAAAGAAAATGTAACGGGACTATCTGTTTTGAAGGTCTTAGTTCTACCTATTCTTATAGATGATTCACCCGAGTAACTAAATTGGATAGACACAGTTTCTACAGGTTCAATTGGGCGATAATCACATAGCATTAATTCAATATTATCTGTATCTGGGCTATACTGATCTTCTGTAACAACAATATTCATAACTCTGCTTTTGCCATAAGAAAAAGAAACCGTATCAGGTCTTGTTACCTTGTACGGAATTGGAGAAATTTTATTGTAATCAATAAATATTCTTAACTGACGGCTTATTAAAGATGTAATATCGTCAAGAGATATGTACAGCATTAGCTGATTGTAACCGAGCATAACAACTTTATTGCCTTCTTCGCCTGTATTGTATTGACTTGCGTTTTCAACACTTGCAGGATATTTGTAAATTTTACTTGTTTCGCCTTGCCATTGCAGAGTGTAAACACATTGGTGCAACACGCATTTCTCATATATTCCATTGTTTGACGGTTCATTCATAATAAGCCATATAAGACCATCGTACTTGATATATTTGTAGTCAGATATATCACCGATTCTTGTTAATAGTTGTCGCTTCCACCCTTGTGTATATGTATCAGGCGTTTCTGATTGTACTATGCCTTTCCCTTTAACTTCTGTCTCAAATTTTTCCCCATCGTATTGACCCTTGCAGAATATAATATCTTTTCCAAGCTGTGTTTCATCGAGTAATTCATTAAAGCCGTCTTGTGCATAATCTGCAAATTCATTGCTTTCAAATCCGCTATTCAGCGTTGGTTGAGGATTAATTAAGTACCATTCAGTCATAACTATCTCCTCAATTGTAAGCATGAGTTTTTTGCTTGTGCAGAAATTCCTGAACACGAGCAATCTCTAACTCTAAATCTGAAAATGTAACTCTTTTAGAACCATCGCTGCCCGTCATCTGAATATCCTTGCCGTGAAAACCATTCAGCTTTTCAATTCTGCTTAGTTCCCTTGTCAAATATTCAACATACATCAACATACCAAGAGTATAAATTACCGAGCGGTCAAGACGAGAACTAAACTCCTTGTTATCTTCAATATAATCAAGTTCTTTTATTTCAAGTTCGTAGACCGACAAGGCGTTAATGAAAAACTGATGTTCCAATCCGTCAGGTAAAGGATTCTTTGACATTGGATGAGAATGAAAACTTGTAATAATTTCAGTTTCTGTTGTACGATTTTCCAACACTATTCACCACCCATCACGATTCGTATTTATTCAATTTTTATACCTGTGTAATCTTTAATATAAAGAACTTTGTCATATTCGTTAAGCTTGAACTTCTTTACCGCGTATGCGAAAGTTGCTTTTTCTGCATTGGTAACAATGTTTTCTTTAACCGCTTTTTCAAACGCGGATTTTGTTTTGATAGCGAAAATCTCTTTTATTTTAGTGTCGCTAATAACATTCTGACTTGTTTTTTCATCTTCAAAGTCAAGGTCTGTTCTTGTATCTTTGTCCATGATAAAGATACGAGCATGTGACCCCATATTATCAGTACCTGTAAACATACGGTTTCCAGACTGCACCTGTGCATAAATTTCGCTGCGAGTCAATCTCAATGTTGTTTTCGCAGGAATAACAACATCTCCTGTGCCGTCAAGTCTACGGAAACCTACCGTCCAATCACACAGATTTTTTATCTGAACTTTTTCGTCCATATTTAAAGCCATAATAAACTCCTATTCCTTTAACTTAATTTCCATAATCGCCATAGCCGAAACAGCGGTTTAGACAATTCTTTATCAAACCGATATACCACTCTGTCACGACCCCAATATACCGAAATTGGTTCTAACCCATTCTTAATATACAAATGAGCCTGTTTTACATTGACGATTTCAACATAATCTTTCATTTTTGTTTCACCATAATAATATTGGGAGAGATAGTTATTAACCTCTCCCAACATATACTCTCAATTAAACAGTGGGAGTTTCAAAATTGCTGTCGGAAATAATACCCACCTTGTATTCCTGACCCTTTGCTACATCACAAGCAACTTCAATGTCGTAACGTGTAAGCAATTTTCCTGTAGAAACATCGTTGCCTGTAAAGGAAGTAAGACCGCCTCTTGTCCAAGTAGCAACAGGCGAGTTTACACCAGTAGGAAGTATAATCATAATACCTTCCGGCGCAATTGTGCCGAAGTTGTCGCCTGTAGCATTGCGAGTTGTAAAGTCATAACCGTTGGGAATTTCTGCAACAGTGCTGCCCTTATATGTTCTGATAAATGAGTTCTTTCTGATTTCCTCCATAGCCGCTTCGGAAATGCCCTTCACGCCTGTAGACGTACTTTCATAAGGAACAAAGTCGGAAACCTGTGAAACAACAGCATAATCTCCAAAAATATTCGGCTGACCGAAACGCCTGATCTTTGTAAGCATTTCGTCAAGAACTGCCTTAGTTACACCAGAGTTTTCGGCAAAATACTTCACGCCTGTTGCGTTCTTAATAGCATCATAAACCTTGCTGATAATATACTTTGAAGCCTTATTGCGAATATCAATCTTGACCTGCTCCATAGCTTCGTTTTCTCTTGTCATATCTCCAAGCTGAATCTTTCTGTAGTCAACTGCATAACCAGCCCCGATAGAGATCGTACTTACAGGATATTTTGTTTCTGTAATAGCAGGAAATGGAACGTCGCCGCCGAGAGCCTGAAAACGCGACATTTCGCCCTCATGAGCGTAAACTTCTCTTTCAATAGATTCGTCATAGCCAACATTCTTATAAGAACCGAAGAGACCGAGCAGCTTGAGTTCTTCCATAAGAACAGGTTCAATTGCAAAACGTCTGATAGTATTAAGCTCTGAAATTGCAGACCGATCGCCTGCCTGTGCCTTTCCTGCAAGAGACTTAATATGCGATACTGCCTTGTTTGCAACCTTGCCAAACTTAGAAAGGTCGCTGCCATTAGCCATAGCAGAGAATATTTCAACAACAGGAGATTTAGTCTGAATGTTAGCATTTACATAATCAGAATCCTTGCGAATAGAGTTGAGTTCAACTGTGTAGTTCATATATGTATTCTTCCTTTCATTTTATTTTAAGCAACCTCGATCTTAACACGAAGACCGTTTGCGATTGTGCCGAATTTATTTGTTACTGTGAATTTAATCGTGCCTGTTCCTGCTGTAAACTTGAATGTGTCAGCATCAAATGTAAGTGTGTCGCCTACATTTATAGCGACATAATCGCCGACAAGATTTGCGGAAGTAATATCAAGTTCTTTGCCGTCCCATGAAGATACATCATAAAGATTTACATATGTATCCTTTGCAATCTCATAAGAATCAGCATATTCCTTGTCTCCGTTTTGAACATTCATTACAATATAAAGTTTCTTGCCGTCAGCAGGAGCAATCGTCACACCATCGCCAAGACCGACAAGAGAGCCGTTAATCATATTTGTGTGCGCTTTAACATTCGGAGTAGAGCGTGAGCTATGCTCAAGCATTTCAATTGTGTGTACTTTTACCATAATTATTTTTCCTTTCTTTCTTTATTTTTCTTAATAAATGGAAACTTCCTCGTTAGAGTCTGCAAAGTCTACCTCGCCATAAATATCTACAGACTCATTTTTAGAGTTGATCTCAGAAGCCTTCTGGTTATTGTCTGCTTCTTTTGCTTTCTTGCCCATTTCAACGTAAATCTTATCAACAATAGAATTTACTTCGCAAGCCATAGGGTCGGCATTAAAAGCGTCAATTTCTGCCTGTGCGTAAGACTTTTCTTCATCAGAAAAATCTGCGATAGCTGAGTTGAGTTCGTTGATTCTTTTTTCAACCTTCGCCTGTGCAAGTTCCTGTTCAAGCATTTCTCTTTCTGCCCAATATGTCTCGTGTTCTTTTTTCAAATCATCAAGTGCTTTCTGAAGCTGCTCAACAGTTGCATTAAGCTCTACAATTTTGGAATCTTTTTCCTCAATAGTGTTGTTGAGCGCAGAAATCTGAGTCTCAAATTCAGAGTTCTTTGAATTTGTTTCAACAATTGTATTCTTTACAGATTCAAGAATCTGTGCAAGAGTTTCTTTATCCATGTTTTTTTCCTCTCTTCCGTTTTTGCTGTTTGTTTTCTTGTTAGTATTCAATTCAAATAGTTTTGAAGTTTTGTCGGACGGATTCAAAACCAACGCAAATCCGCCATGAATGTATTTCGTAGGGATTCTTCCCGTTTCAAATTTTTCATTCAAATATTCAATAGATTTGCTGCCACTCGGTCTTATAATTTCAATACTGCCACTCGGATAAATTCCTTGTGCAACATTTTCTTCAAGTTTTTTAACGAAGTTTGGGTATCGCATTTCATCAATAATTCCGTCGCCAAAAACTACTCTCTGTTTTATACCGTCTTCCTCATAGTCTCCAATGTAGCCCTTCGTAAAATGTCCAACAATTTTAGTTTCATAAATAGGCAGATCATCTTCGGTAAACTCGTTGGTTTCACCATGCCCCGAAATTTCTGTATTCTCGTCATCTATAAAATCGCACGTCAGACTCATGTCTTTAATAGAATCTAAATTATTTTTTGCATATTCTTCAATAAACGAGATACCGTTGTCGTTCCAATGACCGTCTGTGCCAACGTTATTTACAACACAATCAGGAGGTTGTAACTTGTATAAAACAGCGGTAAATCTTCTTTTCCCGTCTTTTTGTTTTTTTGAAGATATTTCAAAAACAGCCATGTTTTTTACCTCCTTTCCACCAATTTAAATACGCGAAAAGCCACATAACGCAGCTTTCACATTTTTTATTTTTTAGTTGACGGTTTTATATTGTCGTTTGAATTGGCTGTCCTACTTTGTACAGTATTTTCATTTGAAACCTGATTTCCGCTTTCTTCAAGTGTGGGTCTGCCACCCGAATCATTATCGGCAGATTGAGTATAGCTTGTCCTGTGAACAGGGTATCTGTTTTCGTAGTCCTGTTCAATCTCATGTTCTACCATTGATGTAAACACATCAGCCGGAATACCGCAAGCAGATGCCCAAAGAAGTAAACTTCCCTTACCTTGCAAGTACAGGTCTTTTGCATAACCTATGAATTTTCCCTTATCAACGTGAGTGATTGGCAAATAATTTACTTTTATATCTTCAAAATCATTGCCAAGAACATTATAGTTAATAGCCTTATTTAATTCATTAACGATTTGCTCGATCCATTGAAATATTTGACTGGTTACAAGCTCAAGGTTTGTTTGCTGTGCAGAGAAAGACGTAGTGCCGGAAGCATTTAATAAAGATGCAGCGAAACCCAGTGCTGTTCCTATTTTGGTATCAAGATTCGATTCATGATCGTCGTCAAACATATCGGATGCCGTGACTTCAACTTTATCAATTTTTGTACCTGCTGCAACAGAAAAGAAAGATTTTCCTCCGCGGTGGTTTTTATTCATAATACCTTGCTTAACAGCTTCGTGCTGTTCTTTTTGCTGTTTACCTGTGAGGGCAGAGGTTCCGGGTTCTTTACCTTGCGGAAACGTCTGGTAGAATATTTGATTATTGATCTCATCAAGAATATTTCTTTTGGTAGTCGTAAAATAGTCAGAATACAAAATATCAACGATAGCTGCAAGAGCAAGAGGTCTTCCCCAAGGCTCATTTCTGTTTGAGGAAATTTTATGAACGATAGTTTTTGTACTATCTAAAATCAGCCATTGTTTGCTTAATTTGCTTTTCCATTTTTTATATCCTTCTCGTATCTCTTTTGGATATTTTTTGAGCTTACTTTCAGAAGTCTCATTACCTTCTCTGTCAAAATATTCCAAATTAAAAGCCACAACATAATAATTGTTTTTAAGTCTGACTATTTTACAGTAGTCTGTCGGCAAAGAAACAATTGCTGCGTTTATTTTAGATGCTTTTTTCTTTAATGAATTTATTTCTGTAATAGAATCTGTCTCAAATGTAGTCAGAGATTTCTTCTTGCCTACGGCTTTGTCGCCTGTATCAAAATAATAAAAGCAAGTTCCGTCTACGATGCCTTTAAGCAGGGCATCTCTTATAAACTCTTTATGTTTGATTTTCGCCAAAACATAAGACATTACTTCCTTTTGGGCGTTAGATTTAACAGTTTTTATATAACTTGTTATTACGTAGTCCAATGTCGGCATAGAAGTCATATAGTCAGCCGTATTACGCACAAGACCATTGCTTGAATATAATCGTCTTGATATATTTCTTAAAATTTCATTATTTTCCATAGGGTCTTTTATCATATCTGATAACTGCTCCATAGAATAATCACCAAATACATCAAACCACTCGTAGCTGTATGTACTTACATCTCTGCTGTAATATGAATTAAATTCATTTATTGGAACTTCTGATGCCTGTCCGTTTTCAGTATTTCCCATCAAATCTCACCTCTCTTTGCTTTAATTTATACATACCACATACTCGTAATCGGAGCTGTCAGACAATAAATCTTGCTCTAATAATGCAGCAAAATGAACTCCGTAAGAAATTGATGTGTATCTATCTTTCCGATTAGCCCCTTGTTCGCTAATTACTATAATACCAGTTTGCTCTTTCTTTTCATAAACAAGCTCAACGCATTCATTAATCAGCTCTTGTGTTTCAAGATACGGTTTCTCGTAAAAAATTTGTGTATCAACATCTACTGCGTTTGTGTATTCAGGAATATTAACAAGTGTAGTATCTACCGCATCGTTAAAAGGTATCAGAAAATCAATCATATTTGAAGTAAGAGCTGTGCGCATTTCTATAGCTATATCGCTGTTTAATTTTTGAGACGCATTTACAGCGAACAAAACAGGCAATGCACCGACAGTTTTAATTCTGCCTGCAATATCCTTGTCGTTGATACACACCCAAGGTTGATACTCTTTGTCTCTTTCTTCGTCGTAGATGATTTTTGCAAGAATATCATATACGACCAAACCACCGTTTCTTGTATCGAGAACACAGTAATCAGCTTCAAAATCCTCAAACAACTGTTTTATACGTATTGCCTGTTTTACTCCGTCTCCACCATTAATTGACTCCAAATAAGGTACAACTTTTCTGTACCCTTGTTTGATTTCTTTCTCCGAGCCACCTTCTCTTTGGACTGAATACATAGCAGTTTCCGGCAAAAGCCTAATGCAAGTGTATATAGAGTTGTCATTTCTCTTTCCACCAGAGAAAGCCATATCGCAAGACAAAATTCTTATTTCTCCATTTTGTTTAGGTATAGCGTATGGATTCTTTTTCTTTGATAAAACATCAATTGTTTGCCGTGGATAAAATGGTTTTTTACATTTTTGATTGTCCGTAAACATTTTATGAGTAAAAAAAGCAGACGTATTTTCTCGCACCATTTCATTTAAATATTCTATGCGATATGTTACAGGATCAAATTTCTTTTTGTCCTTCAATATCAGTTCCTTAGTCTTGATTTTGTGAGCCAAAGACACAGAATAATCTAACCCCAATAGGAAAGATGGCTTCCCATCAACCATATCTTTATAAGCGTCTTGAATTATTCCGTTCATCCAATGCGATGCGTACCACGCAGAACTAATATAAACATCTTTAGGTTCTTCGACAAGCTCGGGATATTCGTCTTTAAACGGAGTGGGTCTAACTTCCTGCATAGGCGAAATTACGGAATCAACGACAAACTTATCAATTTGTCTAAATTCTTCATAGATAATAAATGTACTTCTGGCACCTCTCGAAGTGTCTAAAGCAGGCAAGACAACTATTGTACTGCCGTTTCTGAACTTAATTGTTGTGTCATTTTGATTGTCAATAATGCTCTCTATTTCACGCCTTAACATTGCGGATTCAGGCATTAGCTTATTCCTGATTTTTTCGTTCACGATAAGTCGAGCAGCTTTCTTAGTGGCTGAACAAATAACAACTTCGCTTTTAGGGTACAATGACGCTACGCAACAAGCCGTTTGAGCTGCCCAGTATGACTTAGCTGTTGCTCTTGATCCTATGATAACAGTAGTAGTATTGATATTTACTTGATATATTTCTACATGCTGATAAGGGTACAGTTTGAAGCCAAAATACCATCTTGCATACATGTCTAAATTTCTTCTGAAAAATGTATTCCATTCATAGAACTTCATCATATGCTCTTTATTCGCAAGCCAATGTCCTTGCGGTGTTTTGTCACATACGGCAAGTTGGTTTTTGTCTAACTGCTGCTCAATTTGTTTAAGTGTCATTTTCACCACCGTCTTCTACATTAAACTCTTGGTCTCTGACACTTGTCCCGTTTATTAAATTATCCGTGGAACGTTTTATGTGTCTGTTGCAATATTCTTCAATACCATTAAAGTCCTTGAATATGTCTTTATCCTTGAAAAACTCAGCAGGTGAAAAGTTTTCAACCATAGCAATAAAATTGCCCCAACATTCATCCGGGCTATTTAGAGAAGCGGATTTCGCATTGTCTTTAGGCTTTAAATCTGCACTTGCCAAAGTGCTTTGATATAGCTTTGAGATTTTTTCGTACCTGTCAATATCTTTTTCTTGCCTTGCACGGTATTTGAGTATGTGTTGCTCACATAAATCCTTAATTAGAGAGTCTTTCACATCGTCATCTCCTGCTTTGTCTTTGAGCATTTTATAATGTTCATTAAGCATTTGATACTCTGTTTCGTTATATCCAAGTCCCCATCTTTTTACCGTGCGATCAGATACCGCCTTTTCGTCATTTGACTCAGCTTCGGCTTTTATCTTCTCTAAATCTTCGAGACTATCAATGGTATCATTTTTAATCTCTCTTAAATATGTATCAAATGTTTTTCCTGCATTTTGCGTTAGATTACAGTTCTTTACATAACACTTGATACGGCTTTGATTCACGCTGATTTTTTTTGTGGAATTTAATATAACATCACTGTAGTAAATATCCCAGTGCAAACATATTCTCTTGATTGCTTCATTTTGACTGCCAAGTAATTCTGTGTACTGTTCTACGAGGTTTTCAAGACAATTGTTACAGACAGGTAAAAAAGAATTGTTTCCTTTAAATAAAGGTGACTGACTGAATGAAAAGTTACCTGTTTGTTTTTTATATTTTTTCCCACAACTACAGCATTTGTAATAATCCTCTGCAACTGGCTCGATAGGCTTTATAGCTTTTAACTCTGTTTGTATTTGCTCCGTAGTAATACCGGATTTATTTTTTGTTGGTCTGCTGCCTTTTTCATTTGTTCTTCGCGCCAATTACACAACCCCCTTTAGCTCTAAATTTTTAAGCTTGACTGTCAAACGTTAGTCGAAAAAATCAACAATAACATTGTCAGTAAACAATACATATTCTCTCATATTTTTGGTGAATCTCACACACCTACACACAATCTGACTTTCGCCATACCTCCATCAACTTCCTCAAAAATTCCGTCACCGAGACGAATAGGCTGAGCATAAGGGAGCGACCCTTATACTTCTATCCGCAAGAATAATCTCCAAAGCTCGTAAGGGACTGATTACCCTTAAATTTCACAGGTCATTCAGCAAATTTAACTCTTTTATTAATAGTCTATGTATTAAAGAAAGATGTTTCCAAAGCTGTCATACCGCTACTTTAACCAGCGACTTGTTTTATACGTGGTTTTACCCACTTCAAGACAAACGGTATTCTTTTGGACTACCACAGTGACCCCATAGTTCCACCTACAGGTTTGTGGCTTATTCTCCACAGGAGCGTCTATTGCTACCGCAACAAGTTCTGTACGTTTTGAGACGTTGACTCTTAGCACTACAACTGCGTTTGAGAATTTTTCTCTTGTCTTATATACTTGCGTATACAAACTCGACTCGTTCTTACAACTATCGCAATAAGAACTTTCGTTGCAATCGTATCCCGAAAGGCTGACAACCCTTGTGCATCGGGGTGACTATGTGTATGTGTGCGAAATTCACACAGCAGTAGAATTTTGTTTTTTACGAGTCTACAAAATCCACAAAACCATACTCGTATGGGTGCAGGAATGGGATTTGAACCCACGACTTTCAGCTTATGAGGCTGACGAGCTAACCGCTGCTCTACCCTGCAATATGTTTGGCGGTCAACCTAAGTCAACCGCCGTTTTAAAAGGAGGAGTTACCTAAGAAAATATCATTTATTACAATCACATTCCAACAATAACTTGCATAATTTACTCACTACATATATCATCTATGTCTGCCAAGTTCTGAAATATTGGTTTCAATTTAATTTTTACAACCTTCTTATCCTTTGACATGAGTTCTTCTTTGGTACGAGGGTTTATATATGATCTGCCTTTTCTGTTTACAACAGTTGCAACGACAAACCCTGTAAGTGAAACATTTCCTGTTTCGTATGTAGCTGCTTTAAATGTATCAATAAAGCTCAAAACTTCCTCTTTAGCTTGCTTTTTTGTAATTTCATTACGCTCTGCATAAAAAGTTACAAATTCAGGTAAATTCATATTTTATTCTCCTTATTACTTATGCTGATGAACCGTAGCTCTACTCCTGTCAGCTCAGGGGTGGCAGTTTTCAGTCCACGTAACATTTGAAAAATGTTACCTTATGTTTTTGGTCGGGAAGACTGGACTTGCACCAGTGTATCTCGTAAGAGAGGCGAATTTACAGTCCGCTGCAATTGCTGCTATGCGACTTCCCGACAGTGGTGAGGCGTGGGAGATTTGAACTCGCCGTTACTACCGTGAAAGGGTAGTGTCTTTCCACTCGACTAACGCCCCTTAATGGTGTCCGTCTGAAAAATATATTTTCAGTGTTTTTATATCTTGCCTAAAACAAACTGCATAAGTTACGGACAGGCACTTTTTTATTTTTGTCGTTCTCCAAATTCTTAAAAATACACAAATATCATGACGTTATATTACAAACAACTGTATTTAATCAATTTAATTTCAACGTGTACTCACATACTTTACCCTTTGTCTGTTCAAATACCAATAACTTTGCCGAAGCATTACTGGTCTTTCTAAGCGACAATGAGTAGCTGTCTACGCCAATAATTGAGCCTACATTGATTACTTCTTGGTTTATTCCAACTTCTTCAACCTTATTATGGTGAAGATGTCCTGCCAACAAATATTGAATGGATATGCCGTAAATAGCAGACAATTCCTTAATTGCTGCTCCCATATTTTTTATTTCTCCATGACAGCCCAACAAAGTATAGCCTACCAAATGAGCATAAATATATCCAGAGGGATTTTCAGCATACGTAAAGTTGGGGTTGTTTTTTAGTCTCTCTTTTATAAACTCTGCCACAACCTTACCCATATTGTCTTCTGTAAAAGTTCCCTTTGGCTGTCCAAGCATACGCAGTTCCGAGTGATTTCCATTAGTGGACTGGTACTCAACCCTTACATAATTTGTAAGTTCATTTAGCCAATTAGAGATAAACTCCGCATATTTAATTGTTCCATCAATAACACCGTACCTCAATTTCATTAGTTGAGAGGTTCGCAAAATACCGTCCATGTAGTCTCCCATAGAGAACACATTAAGAACTTTTATGTTTTCTTTGCGTATGATTTTGACAGTTTGACTAAATAAGTCCCACATTCTTTTTTCAAAGATTTCTGGACTATATGCGTTTATGACATCTCCAAACAACCCTTTAAGTTCAAACTCAACACCAAAATGCTCGTCTCCAAACACAAGAGCATATGCTCTATCATTAGGTGTCTGAGCAATATATTGCGGCGGAATTAGAGGTTCAAGAGATGCGATTGCACTACATATTTTTTCCGTAATTAATTCGTCTCTTGCTTCTTCTCTGAGCCAACGATTGTATTCCAATTTGTCAGCTTGTAGTTTTCGCCTTGCTTTTTCAAGTTCTCTTATTTGAACATCAATATCAGTTGTTTCACCAGTTAAATCAGGGTCAACACCTTTGAGAGCTTTCTTAAATCGCATAAACTGCTGATAAGGCTTTCTATAACATGCTTCGGAGTAATCTAAGCCAAACCTTTTGTTAAGTGTCTGAGCTATAGCGTTCCAATCTCCAATCATTTCTTTGCGATTGGCTGTGTCATATATAATTTGAATTTGTTCATCTGTAAATTTCTTTTTTGCCGAAACTCCGATAAGACAACACCCCTCACACAACGTCTACGGACTGACCTATACTAATTGATACGTCCATACCGTTCATATCACACAAAAGATCAGCAAGATTTACGGGTTCGTCAACACCCTCGATCTCAAGAGTAATTGTCTTGTTTTCCACATTAACATTCAGTATGCCCTTAGCAGAAACTGAATACTTTTTAACTACTTTTGCAGCCATTTTGGTTCTCCTTCTACTCCAATTCGTCAGCCCATTCTGCAACCCAAGACCTGTGCGAATGAGTCAAATTACATATTGCAACCCGAAAATCATTCTTTTTTGCAAAGTGATCTATGTATTTCGCAAAGCCGGACTGTTCTTTGTGCTGCAAATCATTTTGCCCTGTATGACCTATACAGATAACTTTTGTGTTTTTACACACCCTTGTCAACACCTTCTTCGCGTTGTCAACGTTGAAATTTTGAAACTCATCAAAAATTACAACAGCATCGGCGAGGTTGCAGCCACGCATATATACGTCACTTATAGGCTTAATATAGCCGTCCGTGCCGTACTTTGAAGCTACAACATCTCCACTATCAATTGCTGTATATGGATTTATGCCTAACACACCTATAGCATCAAATAAAGGCGTGGCGTAGGGAAGTTCTTTGTTTTCAATTGTTCCGGGCAAGAATCCAACCCTACCTTCGCAGCAAGGCGAGAATACGTAATATATTTTTTTATACCTGCCATATTGAACTAACAAATCGGCAGTTCCGACAGCGATTAAGCTCTTACCACAACCGGCTTTAGCATTACAAAACACTATATCTTTTTCGGGATTCCATATAGCATCTCTAAATACTTTCTGTTCTTCGTCAAGTTGGAGTCCATAAAAAGGATGGTCAACCAACGTTTCAGGAGCTTTAACACAATCTGATTGAATATTCCTTTTTACCATACTACATCACCTGATTTGTGCAGTGTCCTTCACAATCATAACTGTCGCCACATCCGAAAATGTCGTCAAAATCAACATCTTCTCCAATCAGTGCATCAACAAAACCTAATTCTTTACCTTCGTTGCCAAAGTAATAGCTCTCAATTCTCTTTGTGTCTTCTAATTCTTTCATGGTGAATTTTGAACGAGAAACAAGTGTTTTGCGCAATCTTTCATCAACTCTCTTGTAAAACTCAATAGTATCTTCTGTTTTACTTGAACTGTTAAAAATTCCCGTTTCTCCATCATGGTTAAGAAAAACCGCATCGGGCGCAGCAATTCTTATGTGAGCCGAAGCGAAAATATAAAACGCTATGGAACAAGCATACGATGTACAGACAGCTATGATTGGTGTAGTACTGTTTCTTATACAGTTAATAGTTCCGAGACCGTCAAGCACGCTGCCTCCATTACTTGAAATTACAATTTTTATTGGCTGTCTTTCTTTAGCTTTAAGTCCCTTATCTATGGCGTTTAGTTTGATAATAAACATGTTGAGTTCACGAAATATATTTGAATCAACTACATCATCAATATAAAATGTCCTACTATCCAAATCTTCCATAAATATTGATTCTGCAAGTCCATACGAAAATGTTGCAACACTATTTTCATTAGCTATCATCTCTTGCAGTTCAGATTCTACGGTAGACTCGACTACAGCATCTTTGTTTTTATCTGTTTCATTTGGCTTTTTATTCTTCGACATTGTAAATTCCTCGTTTTAATTTGTTACGGTTATCCAACCGCCCTGTACAGAAACACAGGATATTTGTTAGTGATTTTTGCGGTACTCGGCAAGCAGACTTGCAGTCTTTTTAGAATCTTCGCAATAATGCTTTCCACGTCCGCCCTTTCTCTTTAACTTACAGGTCTTTGTGACAAAGATACCTTGTTCTCTGAGAAAATCTGCTTCGTCTTTTGTAATCTGTACCAAAATCAGCACTCCTTTAAACTATGAATTTGTGACTACTCACAATTGACTTTTAAATGATTTTATGGTATGATATAATGGGAAGTGTTTTATAAAAATTGTAAAAAACAAAAAAGAAGTTGCTCGTTAATTGAGCAGTCGATCATTTACTCCATCATGTGTATCATTGGATATACAGCGGTTCAATGACCAAAATACAAAATCTTGTATCTGTCGAGCGTATTATCAAATCCAACAGATACAAGATTCTTTAATTTTTAAAGCCGTCATTTATAGGGCTGAACAAACACCCACTTTTAAAGCCGTCATTTATAGGGCTGAACAAACACCCACTTTTATATCGCAGAACTCGGACAGTAACAGTCTCACACCACAAAATTACTGTCTGCTCTGGATAACCTAAGAATTGTTGGGGCGTTGTATTAACGCCCTCAATCAATCATGCGAGAAAGGATATGCTTTTACTGCATTATTTATTACCTTTCTCATATAGTGCCAGAAATTTGGCGTTTTTTTTACAAAAATCACGCAATATAGCCTAAAAGTGCTGTTTCTTGGTGTCCGCCCTTTTAGTGATGCGAAGCTCTTTTGTCTTTTTTTGCCTTGTATTTTTTTCTATACTTTTGTTGACATTTAACACAACGACACTGAGTTTTTCTTTTTTTATCAAATATAATACCACAATCCATACACCTTCTGTTTTTGTTGTATATGATATTGTCTAAGATTATATCGCCATATGATTTAAACAGAAATTCTTTACGTCTATCGTCTTTGAAAACTGTATGATCCTTAAACATATCCTGAATGAGCATATCGCAGATTTCTGTTTGCGAGTAATCAAATTGACTCATCTTTCCTATGATGTCACTGACAAGAATATTGTTGTTTTCATCGTCACGGTGTTTCTTTAATTTTATTGTAGCAACTAAATCACTGTAAGTTCTTAGCACCGCTTCATCGGTGTTTATATTGAAGTCGTACATCAACATTCTATAATCAAATTTGCCCTTATCTGTAAATTTTGACTTGAAATTTTCTTTGGGATACAGAGTAAATATCCTGTCCACAATACAATCGGTAAGCAATTCAACTTGATTTTCGGTTTTGTCTTTTGCATACTTGAAAAAATGCGGCAATTTTCGATTAACGTATTTTTTTATTATTTCAGATACTTCCTTGGGGGGAGTGCTTTTGTACAGAGTTTTTGCATAGTCTATAGTTTCGTTATTGATTAGACATAACCATTTTAGGCAACTCATAGCTTCTACGTGCATTTCCTCGCTTCTAATCTCAGGGCTGTTTTTTATTTTGCTGATATTATTACTAATTACGCCTATGTTACCACCAGTAAATGCGATTGATAAACCCTTGTATCTACTCTGCGGAGTAATCGGTTCTTTTTCTGCTTTGTGCATATTGTAGTACAAAGGAACGATCCCTTCTTGGTTTCGGCTGGCTACGTCTATAATGTTTTTGTCTTGGATTATAAGCACATTATCTCCGTCTACGTCAAACATTAGTTCTTTTGATATTATATCATGCGTACTTGTGTAGCAACCATTAGTAACAAACCATTTTTCAATTTCATCACTTGTAACATTGTTTTGTATAGAATGCTCTTGATAAAGATGTGGACTTCTCAAACAATCAACTTTCTCGTTGTATTTATGTAGTTTGCAATGGACTTCCTTAGTGTCAAGTAGTCCATTAGGAATCCCTATGCCTTGGAATAACCATTCGCTAAAGGCGTAAAAATCGGGAAGCAAAAAAGTGTAGTAGCCGTTTACTTTAAATTTAGCTGAATACAAGTCCTTGATTAGCTTGTCTCTTAATGAACGCAGTTGTTCTCTACAATAAGAATCTCTTATTAACCCATTGTATTCATACAGACACTTCTGAAAACTGCTGTAGGTTGAATAATCCTTGTTTCGAGATATTCCAAATAACTCTAATTGTTTGTCCTTGTCAGAACAAATGCCGTTTATAAAGTCCACACTGTTCTTACACATCAATTTTAGCTCATTATCAGTATAATCAATGAGGGACGACACCATTTGGTAGTTTATCATAGCTTTCTTAAAGCGATCATTTTCGATATTGCAGATTCCGGCTTGGCAATGATATTTTTTAAACCCATCTTTATACTGCTGCCACGAATCGAAATAATCACACATTTTTAACTGAGATTTTGTAAATATGATCTGTATATTGTCTTTAAAAATATCCCACTCTCTACCCCACATGTCTTTTATCACCGGGGAGCATTTTTTCTCTTTGATGAATTTTTTGAAATCAAATACACCAAGCAATCCCTTTACCCATGGCAGACGTATCATAAAGTTTTTATGGCTCAGTTCAGGGCTTATCATTCCGGCACCGTCTGTATGAGGTATCAGAACAGGCATTTTTTTCCTTGTTATGCTATAATCTATGTCATTTATGTAGTCTACCTCTGTCACTACGTTAGTTTCAAAGTCATCAACGACAATACACCTGTCAATATCAAAATCTTCCCATAAATCCGTAGCAGAATTACAAAGAGCAAGATAAGCGTTGAATTTGTTCAAGTTCATTCCTGATTTCTTATTTACATCATCAATCGTTAAACCGCAAGTAAATGTGTTCCAGTGTTTCTCAAGCAAATCTTCTCGTACAAAAACAGCTTTTTTAGTGCGGATTTGACCTGCCGAACTTGCAAAATATACGTAATGAACCCCATTGTAGTCATAGCCGTTTTTAATGAGGCTTTCAAGAACCTCGAAATAAAATACGCTAACAACCATGATTTCTTTGTTTACCACAGTGTTTTCTGCCGTCATTTTTACGTTATAGTTAATAGGAATTAGCCCAAAGCACCTTGTCAATACACTATCAAACAAAGAAATTCTACGTTTATCAGTCAGCTTGCGAGGTATGATGTCTCTAACTCTCTTACGATTTACATTGAACATATCTATAAGACATTTTTTTGTGCCGTCAATTCTTTTGTTTAAATATTTGATTTTATCGCAAATCATGTTACGAATATAGACATCGGTTGTTTCTTTAAGCTCATTTTTATACCTGCTTTTCATTGCTCGGAAGTTATATAGGTCTGATTCCATTTCTATTTCTTTGTCAAAGTAAAAACAGGAAGTGTCCACTCCGTATATACAGTATTGCTTATTTAACGCCAAATTACAGTCCTCCTTTTCATATTTTCGCCCACCCTCCCTCCGAAATCATACTAACAGTCGTAAATTTTTGCTTTTTGGTTTTTCCCTTGTTTTACAATTGTTGATCCCTATCAGAAAACTAATAGGAATTTACCACAATAAATTTAGTCAACAAATTGCATTTGAAAATACCTATAACGTCAAAAATCTATTAGTTTCCCAATTTAATCTCATTCAGAAACTTTTCGTTGCCTCCAAAACATCTTTTCTAATATCGCTGAGTATTCTTATATGTTCCGATATAGTGGATACATTGTTTTTGCGAGACTTGTCGTTGCCCCATGCTTTTATCAACTTGTTTAGCATACTTTCCAAAGAAGTAAAATACCCCAAGCAATCTTGATACTCTTTCATTTCTCCTGTTCCTTTTTTGGTCTTAATGTCAATTTTCTCTCTTTGACCGCACTCGTACAATATGTACTGATTGTCGCCGATCTCGTAATAATACTTGTCGATTATATGTATCATAGTCATATCTCACACAATCCCTTCTTAATTTGCTTGTTTATCGCATAACAACCGTCTAAATACCTAACGCGAATACCATGTTCAAACCTAAGAATATCTCTGATCTGACCCATAGAGAATACATAGGCGGTTTTCCCTTTTCGTATCTGAAAAACACTGTCGTTAATCAGTCCTACATAATAATCATCAAGTGTAGTCATATTATCGCTGCTTAACCCAACAGATTTACTTCTACCCACATGTCTTTTCATCCGCTTGTCTTTGCTCAAAGAAGTATTAGCTTCTAAATACGTAATAGCACTATCTAAGAAAATATCCATATTCTCTGGATAAAACTTAGTACACTTATATCCCAATTTATTACAAGAGTGCTTCATTATGCACTGGTTGCAAGAATAGGGTAGAGGACTGTGGGATATGTCTTTTCCGAAACTCATTTTAATTATTCCTTTCTATTTAAGTTGCTATACTGTTACTCTCTCCTTTAGCAATTATGTTCCAAATATCTTCATACGTATCGGAACGTATTATATCCCCGTTATTGTCTCTAACCACCATGTCTTTTCTTGCACCGCATTCCTTTTCCAAAACATACCAATATATCCAACCATCGGTATCTTCTGCCCAATCAGCAAGCATCTTTATCATAGCGTCAATATTTATGACCTCTATGAAATTGTTACAATCCCCAAAAATTTCTGACACGTCACGATACATCTTCTCATATTCCTTGTGAGTATCACAAATTACTCCCAGATATTTTACGAACTTTTCTTTAGTAATCATATAAATTCTCCTTTTTATCCTTTTATTTAGCTTAATTTGTTGATATTTTTACTCATAATCAGTATGTTGTATATCACCTCTTTCACCGTAAAAGACAATGTAGACAATTTGCTAAATTTAGCAATTACGTTCCTTATTTGCGCTTACGAATTTATTTTGATTTACTCATAGTTGTCGTCTCCCCACTCCCTCATATAGTCTTCGTATTCCTTGTAGTAAACTCCCTTGTCGTGAGAATTACTTGTCTTTGGTATGTATTCCTGTTTGCAAAAAATATCATCTATGCTGCATTCACCCTCGACATAATCCAAAATTCTTTCTGCATCTACGCTCAGGAATCTTCTGTTGTAGCCCATAGTCACACCTCCTCTCTTATTAAATTGTGCTTACAACGTGTTTATTCTATAACCAATAGTTAGGCTAAGAGTGCTTGTTTTCAAGAACGGAAACCCTGTCAACAATATGTGTTTTTCCCCAAAAACAGTAGGTGAATTAAACTCATTAGATTTTTGTGAAAAATTCTATACTGCCATTACGAAACCCTTTGAGGAGGGTTCTTATATTAGTCCTAAACTTAAGTGATTCTATGGCACCCGACAAGAGTGCTATTTCATAGATGCCATCCAGTGAAAAAACTCTATTACGATACACCTTTCCGTCAGTATTTCTTAATCTGACAATAGATGAAAAGCCCTCTTCTTTTAAATATGGTACTTGCAAAATTAGCTCGGAAATATCTCTACGTGGATTAGAACACCGCAAGGCACGTCCTATCTGTTCAGCGGTCATAAACACCTCGTGACTTTTATTTTCGTAAAAATCAACCTTTTCTCCATCCCATCTCTCTAATGATCTTAAAGTTAATTCATTCATTTTCTTCACCTTTTTATAAATGTTCCGTTTTGTCTTTTGGTCTTAGTTCAGATGACAGATTAACCCATTAGTTATGTATTGTTTTCATCTTTATCAAACTCCCCAAGTATCTTAGCTTCATACCGTTGGTTTCCTGCGTAAAATATGTTTGGGCTAATATAACAGAACTTCCCGTAATCGCTTTTTACAAAATTAAACACGGGTAGCCCGTTTAAGTAAAGATTCTTCATAAGAGCTTTCAACCTTCTATTGTTTGCGGAACTATACCCTATTATCTCACAATATTCTGCTAACGACATAAGCTCTATGTTGTCAAAATTCTTTTCTGTTGGATTAAAACAAAGCATATTGTAGTCCACATTAACAAAGGGAATCGCTTGGAACAAGTAAGACAAAAACTTATGTTCTCTCGCCGAAGCGTTTTCATACAAGGCTCTTACATTGTCAACGTACAATCTCATATGTAACATATCTGTGTCTTTAGAAACGCTACCTTTGCTAAATACGTTGGGGTTTAAAAATAAACCATTCTTCTTTTTTATGATTAGTTTCAATTTTGTCGTTTCAGCCCAAAAATCAACTACGCTTCTTTGACTGATTTTGAGAATTTTTTGCAAGTCTACGTGTTTAATACTCACTTGATTTGATAGTTTGAGCTTGTTGTCATACCCTATAAATGTACTTAGGTAAAACAATCTCGTCATAACGGACGGCGAGACACCTAAATTCAAAGCTTCATTTACCTTGTAATGCACCCATACAAAATCCCCATTACTTTTTATAGTTTGTTTAGTGCTAAAGTATTTTTCTTGTGCTTTCTCTTTTTTTTGCAAAAATTCACGATAGTTTTCTCTTTCTTTAATTGTTGTTACACAAGCATCTTGCATCAACTCTCCTGTAGCAAACACAAAAACATCTGATTTTATCAAAAAACCGTCTCCTTTTTTTTTATTAAACTGATATGCTGTCCAAGCCAGTAACAAACCAACGTTTACTATGCACTATAATCTTCTCTATGCACTATAATCTTCTTTTGCTCTGTTTTACGTCATTTTTCGTGTCGTGCCATGCCTTAAAAACCCCCTTTTTGTATCTTTCTGTACCTTTTTTAAAGTGTCAGAAAACAGCGGTATATAGGTACTTTTCTCGTGTTTTTTTGCTGTTTCGTCACTCTATCCTATAACTCCAGCTTTCTGAATTTTAATTTAGAATCAATTAGCTTTTACTGCTGTAAGATAGGCGCATTGTATAGAATAATCTTCTGATGTTCAAAATTGTCTTTTGGGTTTCTCTTAACATCAATTTATTTCCTTTACAATACCATTATACATTATTCTCGTAAAAAATCAAGCGAAAAAACATCAAAATTATCCTCTTGCTAAAAATACGGTGTAACTAAGGTAGTATGATTTTTTTATAAAAAATCTCGTAGAAAAAAATTGGCACCCTGTTCTAACGGAAACCCAAATTATTTTAGTTGCCTTCGATAAATCCAAAATAAAAATATCTCCAAACTAAAGCAAAATCGGTAATTTTGAGTAGCCTGAGACAACGATAGAATACCGTCCTTGATACTGGCAACACAACAAAAATCAACACGATTTCCTATTGTTCGTAAAAACATTGGTTTACCCGTACCTTATTATAAAGGCACTGTACCTGTAGACAAGGTGTTGCTAAATGATTTGACTCCGATACACGTAAATTTGATCGAGAGATTTATTACGGTTTTATGGAGAAAACTTGCTCTTACGGTGTAACGTCGTAACAACGGAATACTTCGTAACTCAACGAAAACGAGAATCCTTACAATATTTATCTATTTTTCTTGATGTAACGCAAGGTTTTAAGGGCAATTCTCCGAAGCTCAAATGCGAGCAAAATTAGGGTATTTTAAAGGGTTGAGAGACGATTTTTGAGATACGAGAAAAAAACGAAGTTGGAGAAGTTTTCGTGTGAGTGAGGGACACCTACTGTACTGCTGGTGGGGAATCCTCGAAGCTCCTAAAATGTAAAATATCCCCCCTATAACCGCATATATTTTAACTTGTTTTTTGGGCGAAATAGCAAGTTGAACCATGCTAACATAATATCGTCATGAATCTGCTATATATCACTTGATATAAACGTATATATAATATCATATGTAAGAGACTGATATATTATATTTATATGCCGGCATTCGAGTATACTATATATCAGCTTGAAGCTGTTGCAAATGCAACATTTTATATTTGTTGAATAAAGTTCTACAAACAGGTTAAAAATGTAGATTATAATTCTACAGCATGTGACACATCAAGCATTGCAAGTAACTGCTGATACTCAGGGCGACAGTACAACAGCAATAATGAACTATATAGATCAGTATACATATACCCTACAGATATACCATTACAAGCCCTACAGCTACATTGCAAAGCGTGGTCTTCAATCCATAATATATCTATAACATCTTGTGCAGCCGTGGGCGATCTGCTCCTGATCTCATTAAGCGCATACGGGGCTATAGAGCGTTTGCCGCGGATCTATAGCATATTAGGTGCAGTAAAAAATTTTTGCTGTGCGGTGCAGTCGCTCCGATCTCCTCGGTGTTCCTTCGGGGCGGTCGCCTGATACTCTGATACCGTCCCGATCTCCTCGGCTTGCATCTGGTGACCGTCTGATCTCCTCGAGCTGATTTTGTCCGTACATCATAGCACGTCAAGGCGTCTGCTCCCTGATATATTACAGGCTACCGCATACGCATACAAGCCCCTACAATGCGTTACAGCAGCCCTTGACAGCTCGGGCAGTAATTGTATTACCCACGGCTCAGCACGTCAAGAAAGCCCTCTTACAAGCCTTACAGCTTACACAGGGGGCTTTGTGTTGTCGCTATCTGATAATGGTCTGATTATGCGCTTACTGCTCACCGTCTGCTCCGTGCTTGCTGATGTACTCCTTGCAAGCCGTGACTATTAACTGTGCCTTGCTTATGCCTGTATTGTTGCAGTAGTCGTCTATTATCTTATAATCATCAGGCTTGATATTTGCTTGTATTTTTTTGTAATTATCCCTATTGTATTTATTGCTTGCCTTTATGTGGGCTTGACTCATTGCCATAAAATCGCTCCTTTGTATAATTTGCACAATTAGATAACAGTAATCCATGTTATCTTTGTGTATGTTTTTTCTAAAAAACCGTTGACATTTGCCTGAATACGTGCTATAATAGAGACAACAAAAGAACACACGACAGCAACGGAACGACAAACAGAACCTTGAAAATAAAATAGACTTTACACCTTGACACGCTCCTTGTTTTTATGTTATAATAAAAATGAAAGGGGGTGAATGTATGGGACAAACTGACAGCCAGTTCAAGGCGTTTATCCGATTTGTTCTTGACGCTCTCCGAGAAGTAGCGACAGAAAAAGACGAAAAAAGACGTAACGAAAAAATGGCGAAAATCATTGAAAACCTGCAAAAAACGTTGGAAGACTAATTCAAAGTAACTATTAAAAGGTGTAAGGTTTATTTTCAAGGCTTTACACCTTTTTTGTATCTTGAAAACTAAATTATATCATTGTTTGCTTGTAAGTCGATATTGTTTTCAATGCAGTACATGACACACTTATATAAAAGTGCGTTCATGCTTGATATATTTTGATTATCGGCGTAAGCTTGAAATTTTTCATAATCAGGCAATTTGCATTTGCAAGCAAGTGATTTATACGTTTTTGCATCGTATTTTCTTGTTGCTCGGCGTTGTGCTTCAGTAGCCATAAACTCACTCCTTGTGTAAATTGTACAAACGAAATATAAGTAAACATTATAAGTTTGTATATAAAATCAATAGACAAATCTAAGTAAACATGATATAATAGAGACAGTAAAAGAAACAGAGCTTTTACAAAGTATCTTGAAAATATTATATCACTTGTTGATCTCGTCGTCAATGGGGAGCGTACCAATATAATTGTTGATAAGCTTGTTAAGGCTTATACCCTGCGACTTGCAATAGTCCTGTAATTTAGCCTTAACGCCTTTAGGTACAACGATCCGCAGGCTATCATATTTAGCCTTGTTAAAATCGTTCTTGTATTTGGTAGAATTAAATTCAGACATAAAGCACCTCACATATTGTACAAGATTCACATAAAACAACTTAAAATCTTGTACAATATACCAATTGACAAACTTGTACAAGATGTGATATAATAGAGACAAGATAAGGGAACGGAAACAAAACCCTCCCTTACAAAAATTATAGCACATTCTGAAAAGGATGTCAAGTAAAAAGGAGAATAAAAGCAAATTACAAGCAGTTTTGCAGACTGCAAGCCCGATAATAAAACGCATAAGGCTATAAATAATATGTGTATACGCTTGATATTTTGTAGTATGTCAAGGGGAGGCGAATAACTTACTAACTGGAGCCATAAGGTGAAATAGCCTGTATCTGTTATGCACAAGGGGTATAACACTATCGGGCGGAATGGCTGGAATACGATATTCTTATAAAAGCCAAAAACTCCATGACATATTATTGTATATACGCTCTTTTTCTTGATATTCTTTTGGGCGTTCCGTTGGGAAAATTAAAAGAAAGTTGTAACATTTAACAAATGGTATTTTTAAGGTATTATATCAGATTATTTTTTTAATGGCAAGCGTTTTGAAAATACTCTGAATATGTGGCAAATAGGGGAGTACCCTAAAAGCTGCACCAATAACAAATTGACAGACGACAAAAACAATGATAAAATAAAAAGTGCGGAGGTATTTATTATGACTAAAAGACAAATGGGAATTGTCGAAGATAATTTGAACGCATACAAGGCGAATTTCGGATACATCCGAATCGTGCCGGAGGATTATGGGAAGGGCTTCTATATTTACACTGACGAACAGAGAGCCGATAGCGGAAGTTGGACACAATACTGCTATAATATCGACTATCTGAACGGCTGGCTATATGGAGCAGTGCAGGCAGCTAACGGAATAATGAAAGCTATTGAAAAGTAAAAAAGGCTTCTAAGCGGTTGAGCCTATCAGCCGCATTCCAGCCGAAAGGCTTACACAAAGCAAATAATCGTCAACTTGAAAAGTAAAAAGGAGGATTTTGTTATGAGTAAAACATTATACTTTGAAGGTGCTGGATGCGTACCTTGTAACGATGTGGAAAATTGCCGAATCAGAACGGCATTCACAAACAGAGATAGCAAAAACATTTATCTTGAAATGCGTGCAGCCATCGCCCCTAACAAGAAATCCCGTGGCGAATATCGCTACATTTTTTGTAGTGATTGTCATTATATCACAGACAATCCCGAAATTGACGACTGCAACGAATCGTGCCTAAAATGTGAGAGATACGGCACCTACGAGAAATACACGAAAGAAAATATACTTGCTTTTGTGAATAAGAACTGTAACGCCGATTTTGATGAGATTGTCGTATTAGATAATTTAGCAGGCTATAGAGTATTTTCTAACGGCAAGAAAAAGGGGTGGGGAACATCTGAAATGTATAATTTCGGCGACTGCTTCGCTTATGATGAGGATTTAACCAAAAGGCGCATTGCTAAGGTTGCAGAACTGTCAGCACATTTCAAGGAAACTTTTCATCAGAAATACGATAACACCAGTTATTATGTTGAAGATGGTAAATTGACCGTGCGCATCGGCGTATCTGAGGAAAAGAGGGTTGCGGCAGGTTATCACGAAAGAGTTTTCACGGTCGAAGTATAAACACAAATCAAGGAGGGCTAATAATGACCGAAAAGACAAAAGCAAGACTTGAAAAAGCTTTGAACCATATCAAACAATGTGATGGAGACTGCAAACACTGTAACCATTGTAAAGTTGTTGTAAGCAAAAGCGCGTTATATTATGCGTTTGTGTGCGGCGTTCACGGCATGAATGATTATTTCACGGCTGTATCTGACCGCATGAAAACGCTAAAAAATGACATGATCGAAGCGATTCAAGTTGAATTATCATAAACGGTTTACCGCTGATCCGTTCAAAATCGGCGGAAAATATCACGGCAGCGGAGCGCATGAGCTTGAAGCCGTGTCAATACATACGGAAAAAGCAAGGTCTAAACTTTGAGGGCGGTTATATAAGGAGGAAACACAATGAAAAAATTAGTATTAAGTTATATTGGTAACGACAGCTTTAACAGACCTGTTTATGAAGACGCTACAGGAAAACTATTTGTAGACACAAACCCTTGCAAACATCAGCAAGCAAGAATATGTACAAAATTAAACAATGTTTTTGATGGAGAACCCGACACGCCTATTGAGTATATCAAAATGTATGTCAATATGGAAATTGAGTTTTATCCTCAAAGAATTACATGGTGACAAAAGCAATATTTTAAGGAGGGAGATTTAATGAAAAAATGTATAAACGAATATTACATTGTATGTAATGAAAATACACAAATTATGGTTGCTGAATTTGATGATGGAAGTATTGAAAAAGAATTTGAATATTATGTTATCAATAAAAATGCAGTTGAATTTATCCAGCATTGCAACAGAGACAGAAGCGGAAATAGTTATACAACAAGAAAAATAATTAAGCCATCTGTTATTTTTTGGGAAAGATGGTATAAGGACGTAGAATATTATAAGAATAGAAAAGGAGGGAAAATTAATGATTAAAATTGATATGTGGTATGGTGATAGTCATACAGATGCGGACAAAATTGATGTGGCATTCTATCCAAGCGATGGGCAGTATAGAGGAAATATATACAAGGACGGAAAAATTATAGGTGATTATACTTGCAATGATTCTGTTGAATTAGAAAAAAGCTTTAATCATCTACGTTTTAATTGGGGTTAAAGCCGTCCGAGTGGCTATAAACAGGCAGTTAAGCTCGGAGCGTTCACGGGGTTAATTCCCGTGAGGTCTGCAAATAGCGGAAATAATACATATACGGAGGGAATTATCATGACAAAGGAAAAATTCATGGAGTTTGTGAACAGTGACAAAATGGCAACGGATGACGGCTATTATTGCAAGGTCGTTCAGCACGGAGTAACTTACATTCTGTTTGGTGATGTATCAGAAGGCAACCTTCTGAGTGACTACAACAACAAAATGAAAGTTGCCGGATTCTCCTATAATGGAAAATTTTATGGAGTTGACTTTTTGCATAGGGGATATGATCTTGATTTCAATGCAGTTATAGCAGCCTTTGAAAAGAAATTCAATGAGGCATACAAAGCTGCTGAAAATTGCTTTTCTCTTGATGCGCCTGCACCGATAACGGAAGTCACACAAAAGACAATTGACAAATCTTACAGAAGATGCACGGAGGAAGATTTTGAATACTACAAAGAAAACACAGCGATAGAACACGCAAAAAGAGACATTTTCGGAATCGTTGTCAAAAACTATGGAGACGACAGCACGCACAAAGAAAAATTCACTCCTATCTTTTTTGACTGCTTGAAGCATCCCGAAAAGTTTAATGTCTATGTTCAAACTGCCATTGAGGAAAATGCGGACATCATCAATTATAGGCTGAAATGTAAAGCGGAAATGAAAAAGAAGAGCGAGGAATTAAAACAAGATCGCGCCTTAATGAGAACAGTTGCGATATATAAGGCACTTGAAACCATTGAAGCAAAAACTGTAAAAATGACTTGCGAGCTTTACGGTGAGACTTTCGAACTGTCTATTGAGCGTGAAAAGCTTATGAGGGAGCTTGCTTATAACACATATATTGACCTTTGGAGCTTTACAAAAACTGTGCAGAAAACTATTGAAGATGCAGCGGAAAAAACGGGAGTAAAGAGGTACAATGCAAAAATAAATTTTGCCGATATAGTTAAAATAACATACGGCAAGAAAATTGTGTACTCTGAGGAGCAAACATTGTGACAGTGGGCGGAATACGTTCCGCCCTCACATCAGAGGAAAACACATAACCAAAGGAGGAAATAATAATGCTGAATGAAAACATTTTTAATAAGCTTCCTGCATATATAAAAGCAAATGCGGAGCTTTACAACAAAATTGCACAGGAGTATTACGACAGAACGGCAAAAGCACGCACAAAAGATGAATATGATGTAGAATTGTCTAATGTGTGTAACTACTGGAAAAGAGACTTGACAGATGATAATGTTATACAATATCTCATGTTGTCGGGCGTTATGGAAATTGACGATATAAAAGCAATACAGCAGTATTATCTTGACAATGCGGAAGATTTTCAAAAAGCTATATTATCGGCAAATCTAAAAAAAGGGAAAAGGTATACATTTGTATACGTCAATGAATTTGGCTTTCCTGTAGCGGACAAAATTACATTTGATAGTGTAAATGTGTGTCAATATGCACAGTTTACGGATGCCGTCAAAATGACTTTTACGAGATACAAGAAAAAACATTTAACAAACCAATATTTCTATGATTGCAGCCTTGCAATATATGAAGGATGGCACGATTCAATAAAGAAAGATACATACGACACAATGAACAAAACGGCAAACGCTACAATATACAGATCAAAATATGCTTGTTTTGATGCGCGTTTTTTCTCTGAAATGGTTGAAAGACTTGGAAAGCCATTATTTGAGTATAGAGCGTTAAAAGTTGGTAAAAACGGTACAGTTTTAGCATAATAAAAACGGATTTTTAACAGGAGTGATATATAATGTATATTCTTTATTACAAGCAATTACACATTGTACAAGAACCACTAACCAAAAATCGCACTTGTCAAACATGGCGCGGAAAGCAACTTGCAATGTGTGAGGAGAAGAAGCCTTTGCAAGAATGGATTGACAATCAACCAGAGAGAGACCGAAATAATTATTATATTGAACCGACCGCAGAATCAGTGGACAAAACAATATAAATTGGGCGGAACGGATTCCGCCCTCACACCACGGAAAAATCTGCATGAGGGTTTAACCGTGCCAAATAAAAATAATTATTAATGGAGGGCGATTTTATGGCTAAAATATTTACTTGTACGCTGACAAGAGCCTACACATTCACACTAAAGGCGGATAATCGCGAGGATGCTGCATTCTGGTTGCAAACTCATGATTTACAAGATGTTGAAAATGCTACATCTGCATTTGATGTAGAATGTTCCGAGGAAATTATCGGGACTGAGGGAAACTCAGAATACGCTATTGATATTAGCACGGAGGAGGTATAACGCTATGAACGACAATACAATATTTCACGCAGTTAATGGAAGTGTATCTATGAGAATAAGCAAAGAAGCAAGGGAGAAGCTTAACGCTTACAGCCCTAAAGGTTGTCCCTTTATTGGATATACGCTTTTTGACTTACTTACTGACTTTGTACGTGCTTATAGTTGGATAATCGCAAGAGGTAGTACGGAGAGCTTGTGCAGCTTTATCAGACGTTTACAGCGTGAAAGATACGCTCACGCTGTTGTATATGGCGATGACATGCTACGACTAATTGAGGAGGGCTAAACAATGAGAGAAAATAATCTGATCGACACTATCAAAGCGGACTGCAAAATGTGGGAACGCCTCAACAATGCAGACGGAATGCTTGACGATTATATGTATCTCAACGAGTGCATCGACAGCAAAGAGATTGGACTATATCAGCTTATTTTAAATGGTCTTGAGCTGTGGTATGGAACGCTTGCGGAGATAAATGCGATTGTTAAGTCTATGGTTTATAGGCTTACTAAGGATTTTAATTGAGGGAGGAAAATATATGAAAGATATAATCAGAAATATTCTTAACAAGGCATCTGAAGAAAGAGACCTCGAACTTGCGGAAATTGCAAGCGATCTGATGGGAAAATTTGCAGTTACTTGTAATTGCCCTGAAAATTGGAGAAACATTGTCGAAGAACTTACAGAGGAGTATAAACACAACGACTGGATAATGGACTCGGTTTATGAATTTAGTTGTTACGCCGGTGATGATGAGGAGGGTTGACTATGTGGACGCAAGGGCAAACAAATGGTTTTAAATGGTGCGTAAAGCACTATAAAGAGGGAAGCAAATACGGAATAAACGGCGGAAGAATTTCAAAGCTGTGGATTCAGAGGGAGTGCAACGGAGAAATTATCGCTAACTATGATCGGGGTTGGGACGTTCAACCAACAGAAATAACAGCAGCGTACGGAATGGAAGTCTATAATATGCTGTTGGAAAAATTCAATTGATGGAGGTTATTATGAATAAGTACATAATAATTATGTTTTCCGACCACGGAAAAACAATTGCAAAGAGGGTGCGTTTTTATGGTAGCTATCGTGAAGCGTGTGTTGAAGCAGCAATAATTTTGCATTCAAGTGATAGATATACAAGCTATAAGGTTGAGATTGATTTTTAGGAGTTGTTACAATGCGTGAGACAATGAAAAACGGCGTTTATCAGTCAATGGACGATAAAGGGGAAGTAATGCTGACTATTACAGCACTCGGAAACAATACATACAGGGCAGTTAATAAGTTTTTTGACATTACAGCGGAGATAATTCCGCTTGATGAGTACAGAACGCAAACGAGGTGTATTGAAAACAAGAAAGCAGACAAAAACGGAAGATTCAGGAAGTCGAAAACATTAGCGGAGCATAATACAAGTTGGTTGTGTTATATGCTTGAAGAAAAGGGATTTATCCGTAAGTCAAAGGCAATGTAATAAGGGAGGATTTAATTATGAACATTTTATCAACAAAAGAAACTGGAATGGGCGGTAAGTGGGTATTGGTAAAATACGAAGAAAATTTTTATGCTTATGGAACTGAATCCGATCTGCATTCCTTGTTAGGCTTTCCAGTTAATCAGTGCGGAACTAAAGAAGAAATAATAGACCATTGTGAGTCACTTGCCATGTTATGTAAGAAAAACATTAACCAATATAATAAAAAACTTTTGAAGAAAAAAGGAAATGTTGAGGGTTGGAAATTGATGATTAAACATGAGCAGAGGGAACTTGAAATGTTGGTGGATTTTGCAAAGATTTTAGCACAACAAAACAATGTTTAAGTGAAATAAGGGAGGATTTAATTATGAATATTAAGTATCACCAATACGGAACGGGCAGCGAGTACGGAGCAGACGGACAGCTAACAAACAATTGGAATCCTGATGCTGATTATGGGAATGAATATTCAGATGTTTATTTTAACATAGAGACAAAAGGCTATTGTTATCCAGACTACTGCTTTACAGACGAGGACAGAGAAGCATTTGGCAGGGATATTGCAGAAGTATTCACGGCTTTAGGTTGGGAGTGTAAATCAAAAGCATGTTATGGAAGTTGTTCTGAATGGTACAAGGGAAAATCCCACCTGTATATGCACCCACAACAATTTAGCGGAGAGGTTTTAAAGAATGAAATTAAAGCTGTTGCAGAAGCATTGATGGGAAGAAAATCTTTTAAATTGAGATGGGTTGATTTACATGCCACTGTTTATGACATAACAAATGATGAGTATGAAGAAATTTTGACGGCAAAGGACGAAGAAATTAAATCAGTGATTTTGAAAGCCTGCAAAACAAGTCGCACTAACAGATTTGTTGCTGTTAATGACGTAGTATGTTGTGTGTCGCCTATAGTTAGAATTAGGAGAATCGGACAGCATAACAACACACCTGTTTGGGCAGGACAGACAGGAAGGCACGTTAGGGGTGTGATTAGTTCTTTAATTGCGGACAGATATATCGTAACGCCTAATGACAGTACGGAGTACATCAGAGCGATCAACAAGACCGAACAGAAGAAACTGAAATTGTTTATTGATTAATATAATGATTTTGAGGAGGATTTGTACATGAATAAATGTTTAATGTCAGCAGACAGCAAGGAAGATTTGACAGCTATGATAAATGAGTATTACTACTCAAAGAATTACATAATTACAGATGACGGAAGAATCTTTAACACCGCAAAAGGGCAGACACTTGACGGTTTACAAGTTGTTCAGAAACGCAGCAGGTGGAGAGTTGAGAAAGTATAAAATAATATCTTTGAGCAGGGGGAAAAATCTATGAAGTATAAAGTAAGATATACAGACTACACAGGATCTGATGAAGTTTTGGAGTATAATACCAAAACCGAAGCAGAAAACGCCATTGAAGAAGGACTAAATATTTGTAAAGAAAAGAACATAGATTTTGATTATGATTATGGAGACTTTGGAAACACTACCGAATTTTGGGTGTGCGATGACATAGAATATTATTCATGGAAAAGGTTGTATGAATAAAAACACAATTTCAACGGAGGAAAATTTTATGGTATATTACTATGTTGTGTGGGGAAAAATTCATGGTACGGACATTTTTTGTAAGCTGTATTCAGCCGAAACAAGAAAAGAAGCTTCTTCTTGGGTACGGAGGAACAAAGAATTATATGACGACATGAGAATTTGCGTTAAGCTATAAAAGCATAATAGGAGGAAAATAAATGGCTATCGAAGAAAAAATACTGAAAATAATGTCTCTTGCGTTAGAGATAAATCCGCCAGAGGTTAAAGGTGTCGGGAATAAAAAAGCGGATGTTTTTGTGCATTGGTCGTCGCATTGCAACCTTCTCGACGTTGAGATATATCTGAACGGCTGGAAATTTAACAAAAAGTGTGATGATGATTTTCGTGTGTATTGTTATGAAAAAGAAGCTGATGGCGACCTTGACGCAATAATCGCAAGGCTTGAAAGAATCAAATCTTGCAATGCTTGATTGCATCAGAGACCTATTGTGACACAGAATTAAATCGTCATGGAAAGAAATATTGACAGCAATACAATAGAACATTTTTTAAAGAAGGAGAAGTCAAGATGACAGTACAGTTAATGGGTTACATGGATAATCCGTTATCCGAAAGTGAAAATCAGCAGAGGCAAAAAGAAAGAGCAGAATCGATCAGGCAGAAGAAGAGAGAGCAGGAGTATTTTATACGGCAGAAATTTATAGGTCTTTCTGCCGTGCTATGTGGGATAACAGCATTACATATTTCGAGCGATAGCATAGTAGCATTGTTGTTAATACCGTTTGGGATCACAGCAATGTTTAGTCACAAGAGAGTTATTACGGAGGAGGAATAATGAATGAGTGAAATTTTGAGAGATTTGTTAGGAGGTAATATAGGCTATGCAAGAGAG
>Ga0129308_1000821_pt1 | contig 40302 bp, 38 predicted proteins | sample L827metagenome_FD_94440 | JGI IMG/M metagenome (GOLD analysis project Ga0129308, IMG submission 94440) | Ring-tailed lemur group fecal microbial communities from Wisconsin, USA - L827 metagenome | ecosystem: Host-associated > Mammals > Digestive system > Large intestine > Fecal | place: USA... | reverse complement strand
GCAGGTTAAACAAAAAGCGCAGCGAATACTTTGTGTATTCGCGAGCATTTTTGTGACAGTTGCCGGAAAATCTGCAAGCGAGGCGACGCTTAAGGCTTCAGCCGTGAATTGTGCGGTGTTGCCCTTATTATATTGCAGGATGGGGAATGTTGCAATCAACTGTTGGTTGAATACGGCGGAACAGCCTGAAAACACACGGATATCCGGTTCATATACAGTCATTGCTCCGGCGGGGTTTGCACTTCCTTTTCTTAAAATAGGATTTACCTAAATAAAACCGAATTGTGTTACTCAATCTATCATTGTTTGCAAGATTTTAATCCACGCCGTTTCGTCTATTTCCTCGCTTAGTGCTAACGAATATGCAAACGCGCCGTCTGTCCAGATTGCCAAGGTATAGGCTTCATCGTTGCCCTTTAACGTGACATTGATATTATTCACTGATATTTTACCTGTCAATTCATAAGAATTGTAGTCACCGCTTACATCATCAGAACCTATACCTTTACGGAAAACTGCCGTTTGTTCACCGTTTGTATAGACAATTTCAGCCATTTCCGCCCAATAAGAAGTGTAAACGACGTTTTCAGGTTTAAATGGCAAGTTCCCCGGTTCGACTACTTCAAAGTCCACAGTTTCCGACAGTGCTTCGACAGAAGATACCTCGACAATACCGTTATTCCCAATCGTAGATAAATCATGGGAACTGTTCAGCAAGTCCGGCAGGGTCAACGCGCCGACAAACATGACAGCAAAGCAAGCCGCAAGCGTAGCGAAGCGTTTTATATTTGGGAAAGGAACATTCTTCGCCTGTTCCTTTTCTGCAAAATCCATGTTTCCGATATTCTCCAAAATCCGGTTACGCATTTCAGGTGTAACTTCAATGTGTTCCATTGCTTCATTGTACTTGCTATTCAAAGTCATACACCTCCTTTAACACAGTTTTCAGCTTTTCTCTGCCACGAAATAAATTGGAGCGAACAGTTGCTTCTTTCATTTCCAGAATTTGAGCAATCTGCGCCGTTGGGTAGCCCTCGTGATAAAAGAGATGTACGACCTCACGATATTTGTCCGGTAAAGCCTTTACCGTTTCCCATACAAAAGAAAGGTCATCCCGATTTTCTGCGACCAGCTCATCCATCAATTCGTCCGTTTGACGGATAGCATTGTACTTAATGCGATTCTTACTCAGATTGGAGGCAACATGAAGAAGCCACGCTTTTTCATGCTCTTTTGTGTTCAGTGTAGGCGTTGTCCTGAGAAACTGGACAAGCGTATCCTGCAATATTTCCTCAGCATCAGCGGTATTGTGAAGATAAGAGTAAGCAAGCCGCAAAACAGCGTTGCCATACTCGCTGAGCATTCGTTCTGCCTGATAATTGATTCTTTCACGGTCGTTCGTCTTTGATAAATCCGTTTGACTGCAAACATTTTCAAACAGTATCCCGGAAAGAAAATAAAACAACTTTTTCAGTATATATACGAAAGATGGCAAGCATCTTTCTGTTGCAAGACAATATTCCACATCGTCCCTCCTGTTCATGCTTCGAAGGACAGACCCAATGAGCCTGTCCTTCGAGGCATATAAAACCTTATTTCACGCTGCCCACAAGCGCCATCATATCGGCCTGAGAAAGCGGAGTCCCAACACTGATAGAATAAGTATAATTGCCGTCTGTCCACAGGGCAAGAGAAAACTGCTCGTCCACACCTTTAAGAGCCACGCCATCCACAGTTTTGTTCTGTGCATATTCATTATAATCTCCGCTGATATCCTCGTTACCAAGTGCCTTACGAATCAGCATATCAGAGCCATCTTCGCCATAGAAAGCTTGAATCATCTCATTCTCAATCGCTTCCAGTTTGTCGGCGGGCTGCGGCAGAGTTAAATCAAAGCCTGCCATTTCTTCAGCAGAATCCAGTGTGTCGCAAGGCTGAAAGGGGCTGGGTAGCTGAAGGTTATTATCGTTGAGCTGGCTGTTAGGCCCCCAAGTAGTTGGGTCGCCGCCGATAGGTACAGTATCATCATTATTGACAGTCCTGGGAGGCTGTACCGCACCGGGTTCGCTGTTATCGGCTGCGGGATTGTTATTGCTGGCGCAGGCGACAAGAGAAAGTGCTAAAGCGGTTCCCAGGATAAGGGGAAGAACTCTTTTGATTTTCATGTTTAAATCCTCCTAATTGTTATATAGTTTTGAGTGGTGTTTTTCCTCTCTGCCCTGTATACAACTGGGAGAAACGAAGTGTTGCAGTGTTTTTCAAATTTTTTGAAAATATGATTTTCTTTCTGTACGATTTCCATTTATCAGGATAATTTAGATCCTTTCAAATCCGTTAAAGGAACCAGATAGCAGATCGAATTATTGTTTGTAAAGAATATTCGCAATTTCACCAAAAATAAAATACAGCCTGTAAAAATAGAGAACAGCATTATTATGGCTGATAATGTATAAAAATGGGGTCATCATGTTTGGTGTTTTATCTTTAGCTATGGGAATTCCGCGCTCCCACTTTGAGACTGCTTTGTTTGTAATATTCAGCATGTGTGGGAGATCCTTTTGCGTCATACACTTGTCTTTTCTATGTGCAGCGCTAAAGAGTCCCATTTTTCGGTATCCATGATGCAGTGCCTCCTTGGCTCATATCCGGCCGTCCGGATGGAAAATATGCGATTGACGGTGCGCGCAGCTTTGGGATATACTAAGGGCAGCACCGCACAATTCTAAGAGTCGAAGCGCGCCGGCCGGTTTTTTGGCAGGTTAAACAAAAAGCGCAGCGAATACTTTGTGTATTCGCGAGCATTTTTGTGACAGTTGCCGGAAAATCTGCAAGCGGGGCGGCGCTTAAGGCTTCGGCCGTGAATTGTTCGGTGTTGCCTAAGATAACTTGAGGATTTTGTGCAAAAGGAAGGGAAAATGATGCGGGAAGAATTCAAGCGCAGCGAGCTGCTGCTGGGGCCGCAGGCCTTGGAGCGTCTGGCGGGCGCGCACGCGGCGGTGTTCGGCGTGGGCGGTGTAGGCGGGCATGCCGCCGAGGCTCTGGCCCGCGCGGGCGTAGGAAGCCTTACGCTGTTCGACAGCGACACGGTGGCGCCCTCCAACATCAACCGGCAGATCGCAGCCACCCACGCTACCCTGGGACAATATAAGGTGGACGTAATGGCGGCGCGCATCCGGGACATCAACCCGCAGGCAAGGGTGACCTGCATGCCCGTGTTTTACACTGTGGAGGACGCGCCGAAATACAGCCTTTCCGAATACGACTGCATCGTGGACGCCATCGACACCGTCAGCGCGAAGATCGAGCTGATCGCTCGGGCCGCACAGGCCGGCGTGCCCATCGTCAGCGCCATGGGGTGCGGCAACCGTCTGGATGCGACAAAATTTGTTGTGACGGACCTTTATAAAACGCAGAACGACCCGCTGGCCCGGGTGCTGCGCCGGGAACTGCGGCGGCGCGGCGTGGAGCGCCTGCGCGTGGTGTGCAGCACCGCGCCCGCGCTGACGCCCCGTCCGGGCGGAGAAACAAAGGGCACCGCGGGCCGCCCCGCGCCCGGCAGCGTGAGCTGGGTGCCCGGCGTGGCGGGCATGATTTTGGCGGGCGAGGCGGTAAAGATCATCGCGGGCATTGCAGAAGAATAAAGCGAGGCGGCGCGGCCGGGGCGAAAGGCTCCGGCCGCGCTTTTTTGCGGTAAAGCCGCCGCTGGGAAACGGCGCGCCGTGTAAAGCGTTTGTAAACCGGCCCGCTCCCCGGCACGGCCGGCGGGCGTTTTACAAACGCTTTACAAACACGATACATTCCCTTGGTTTTACGCCGGAGGAAGGAATTGTAAAATAAGGGTGTCCCAAAGGAAAGAAAAGATTTGCGAACAAGGCAAAGGAGTAAGAAACGATGAAAAAGATTTTTGCGATTGTTTTGGCCGGCATTATGATGCTGAGCCTCGCCGCATGCGGCGGCGCCAGCTCATCCACCCCGGCCGCTGCCTCCAGCGAACCCGCGGGCGCGTCCAGCGCGCCTGCTTCCAGCGAGCCTGCCGCCAGCACGCTGTCCGGCAAGGTGACCACGGGCGGTTCCACCTCGGTTGAAAAAGTTGTCGGCGCGTTCATTGAGGCGTTCATGGCGGAAAACAGCGGCGTGGACGTCACCTACGACCCCACGGGCTCCGGCGCGGGCATTACCGGCGCGGCCGAGGGAACGCTGGACATCGGCCTTTCCAGCCGCGCGCTGAAGGACGATGAGGCCGCAGGCGGCCTGACCGCCACCACGTTCGCCCTTGACGGCATCGCCATCATTGTGAACAGCGAGAACACGGTGGAGGACCTGACCCTGGAGCAGATCAAAGGCCTGGCCACCGGCGAGATCACCAACTGGAGCGAAGTGGGCGGCCCGGACATGCCGGTTGTACTTGTGGGCCGCGAGGCCGGTTCCGGCACGCGCGACGGCTTTGAAAGCATTGTGGACGTGAAGGACGCCTGCAAATACGACCAGGAGCTCACCTCCACCGGCGCCGTCATCGCGGGCGTTGCCGCAAACCCCAATGCTTTCGGCTACGCGTCCCTGTCTGCGGTTGACGACACCGTGAAGGCCGTTACCGTCGAGGGTGTGGCCGCCAGCGAGGCGACCGTGCAGGACGGCACTTACAAAATCCAGCGTCCGTTCGTGTTCGTTACGAAGGACGGCGCAGAGCTGAGCGAGGCCGCGCAGGCGTTCATCGACTTCGCCACCAGCGACGCCGCCAGCGAGCTGATCGTGAACGCGGGCGCCGTGCCTGTTGCGAAATAATCCACATCCGAACAAAGCGGGGGAGCCGGCGCGGGGCGCCGGCTCTTTCCGGCTATGATTCATTGAAGATGCGAAAAGGGTTTTGGATATGAAAGAAACAACACTGGACAACAGCATCGAGAGCAAACGCAGGCGCCGGCGCGCGCTGAAAAAAACGATCGAAAAAATCATGAACGCGGTGTTCTTTGTCTGCGGCGCGGCGGCCATTGCCGCCGTAGCGCTCATCACCGTATATATGGTCGTCTCCGGCCTGCCGGCCATCCGGGAGATCGGCCTGCTCGACTTCCTGTTCGGCACCGAATGGAAGTCTACTGCCGCCGAGCCGAAATTCGGCATTCTGCCGTTCATCCTCACCAGCATTTGGGGCACGCTGGGAGCCATCGTCATCGGCGTGCCCGTGGGCCTGCTGACGGCGGTGTTCCTTTCCAAGGTGGCCAGCCGACGGGTCGCGTCGGTCGTGCGCCCGGCGGTGGAGCTGCTGGCGGGCATACCCAGCGTGGTGTACGGCCTCATCGGCATGATGGTGCTGGTGCCGGCTGTGATGGAGCTGTTCCATTTGAAAAACGGCACCTGCCTGTTCGCGGCCATTCTGGTGCTTGCCATCATGATTCTGCCGTCCATCATCTCGGTGAGCGAAACGGCGCTGAACGCCGTGCCGCCCGAGTATGAGGAGGCGAGCCTGGCGCTGGGCGCGACGAAGATCGAAACGATCTTCAAGGTGAGCATCCCGGCGGCCAAAAGCGGCATCGTGGCAGGCATCGTGCTGGGCATCGGCCGCGCCATCGGCGAGGCCATGGCCGTGATGATGGTGGCGGGCAACGTGGCCAATATGCCGGGCCTGTTCAAGAGCGTCACCTTCCTGACGACGGCTGTCGCCAAGGAGATGAGCTATGCCAGCGGCCTGCAGAAGCAGGCGCTGTTCAGCATCGCGCTGGTGCTGTTCTGCTTTATCATGCTCATCAACAGCCTGCTGAACTTCTTCCTGAAGAAAGGGGAGAAACCATGAACGGACAAGACAGGCGCAGCGGCCGCCGCCGCGCATACGATATCTTTTTCAAAACAGTGGTATATCTGAGCGCTTTCCTCACTGTGGCGCTGCTGGTGGTGCTCATCGGCTATATCTTTGTGCGCGGTCTGCCGCATATCACCGGACAGCTGCTCTCCACGGCGCCCAGTGTGCTCAAGGATACCATCGGCATTCTGCCAAACATCCTGAACACATTGTATATCATCCTGTTCACCCTGCTCATCGCGCTGCCGCTGGGCGTGGGCGCGGCAGTGTACCTGACGGAATATGCCTCCAATAAAACGTTCATCCGCATCGTTGAATTCGCCACCGAGACCCTGGCGGGCATCCCGTCCATTATCTACGGCCTTGTGGGCATGCTGTTCTTCGCGCAGATGCTGGGCTTTCAGACGAGCCTTCTCTCGGGCGGGTGCACGCTGGTCATCATGATCCTCCCCACCATCATCCGCACCACGCAGGAATCCCTGAAGACCGTACCCCAGAGCTACCGCGAGGGCGCGCTTGGCCTGGGTGCGACAAAATGGTACATGATACGCACCATCATTCTGCCATCCTCGCTGGACGGCATTGTAACAGGCTGCATTTTGTCCATCGGCCGTATCGTGGGCGAAAGCGCCGCGCTGCTGTTTACGGCGGGCGTGGGGACCGTTGTGGCAAACAATATCTTTTCGGCCTTCACGCGCAGCGGCGGCACCCTCAGCGTGGCGCTGTACATGTATGTGAGCGAACGCGGCGAGTTCGACGTGGGCTTCGCCATCGCGGCCATCCTGATGCTCCTGGTGCTGTGCATCAACGGCGCGGCGAAGCTGGTGGAAAAGAAGCTGCGCAGAAAAACGAAGTAACCGCGAAGCAGTGAAAGAGGAGTAAGAACAATATGGAAAGCCCCATCATTTTGCAGACAAACCGTCTCAAGCTTTATTACGGCGCCTTTGAGGCGCTCAAGGGCATCGATATGCAGATCCCCGAAAAACAGATCACCGCTTTCATCGGGCCGTCCGGCTGCGGAAAATCTACATTCCTGAAAACGCTCAACCGCATGAACGACCTTGTGCCCGGCGTGCGCATCGAGGGCGAGGTGCTGTACAACGGCCGGGACATTTTTTCCAAAGAGGTGGACGTGACCTGGCTGCGCAAGAAGATCGGCATGGTATTCCAGAAGCCGAACCCTTTCCCCATGAGCATTTACGACAACATCGCCTACGGCCCCCGGCTGCACGGCACGCATTCCAAAGCCGAGCTGAACGACCTTGTGGAGAAATCACTGCGCGGCGCGGCGCTGTGGGACGAGGTGAAGGACCGTTTGAAAAAGTCGGCCCTGGGCCTTTCCGGCGGCCAGCAGCAGCGCATGTGCATCGCGCGCGCGCTGGCTGTGGAGCCGGACGTGCTGCTGATGGACGAACCCACCAGCGCGCTGGACCCGGCTTCCACCATGCGCATTGAGGAATTGATGGCGTCCCTGAAGGAAAGCTACACCGTCGTCATCGTCACGCACAATATGCAGCAGGCCGCGCGCATCAGCGACAAATGCGCGTTCTTCCTGGTGGGCGACCTCATCGAATTCGGCGAGACCGAGCAGGTATTCTCCATGCCGAAGGACAAGCGGACCGAGGACTACATTACGGGCCGCTTCGGTTGATGCCCGCGGCCTGTTTTGCAGCCGTTCCCACGGGGCGGCATGTAAAAAAATATGCCCTGCCATTGTGCTTTTTTGCCAAACAACCTATAATAAAGGAGTAACCCTTATGAACGCACGCCTTTCTTTCGACGCAGAGCTGGAGAGCCTTTCCGCGTCGCTCATCCGCATGGGCGCCCTGGCGACGGACGCCATCGACAAAGCGATCGAGGCGCTGGAGGCCAACGACGGCGCGCTGGCCCAAAGCGTTATTGCGGGGGACCGCAACATCGACGATATGGAGCGCAGCATCGAGCACCAGTGCCTGACGCTGCTTTTGCGCCAGCAGCCCGTGGCGGGCGACCTTCGGAAAATATCCACGGCCATCAAGATGATCACGGATATCGAACGCATCGGCGACGCCGCCGCAGATATCGCGGAGATCACCACGCACATCAAGGAGCACGGCATCCCGGCCTCTTTGTCCGACATTGCGGATATGGCTGAGGCCGCGCAGAAAATGGTGGACGATTCCATCCAGTCCTATGTCAGGGAGGACCTGGTTCTGGCTGCGGACGTGATTGCCCGGGACGATGTGGTGGACGATTATTTCAACAAGATCAAAAAAGACCTTGCCGCGTATATCGCCGTGAATGAAGAACATGTGGACTGCGCCATCGACTACCTGATGATCGCCAAATATCTGGAGCGTTTGGGCGACCATGCGGTGAACATCTGCGAATGGGTGCAGTTCTACAAAACCGGCATGCACAAAAGCGAACGCATCCTGTAAGGCTGCGGAAAACGGCAAAATGCCCTGCCCGGCATTCCGCGCAAAGAGATTCAAGGCGGCGGCTGCAGGGCCGCGCTTCCCGCTGCGGAGAACCGGTCGGGGAAGTTTGCGTGATATCCTGCGCGAAGAGATTCAAGGCGGCGGCTGCAGGGCTGCGCTTCCCGCGGCTGAAAACCAACCGGGAAAGGCTGCCGGATATCCGGCGCAAAGAGATTCAAGGCGGCTGCTGCAAGGCCGCGCTTCCCATTGTTAAAAAAGGAGGAACATCGGTATGCCGAAGGCACCGCGTATTTTTGTGGTGGAGGATGATGAGAGCATCCGCATGCTGCTGGAGGTGGCGCTGCGCTCGTCCGGCTATACGGTAAGCGCGTTCCCGAATGCGGCCGACGCGCTGGCTGAAATGGAGAATACCGTGCCGGACGCGGCGGTGCTGGACATCATGCTGGACGGTATGGACGGCATCACGGCGCTGAAGCTGATGCGTGCGAACGCGCGCCTTGCGGGCGTGCCCGTAATGATGCTGACCGCCAAGGATTCTGAAAACGATAAGATCATCGGCCTGGATGCAGGCGCGGACGACTACATGACAAAACCGTTCAGCGTGCTGGAGCTGTGCGCCCGTGTGCGCGCGCTGCTGCGGCGCGGCGGCGCCGCGCCCGCGCCGAAAAAGGGCGGCGTGCTGAAAAGCGGCGGCCTGAAGCTGGACCTTGCGGTGCGCGAGGCCACACGGGACGGGGCTCTGCTGGAACTGACCTATAAGGAATTTGAGCTGCTGCGTGAGCTGATGGAGAACGCGCCCGGCGCCATGAGCCGCGACGAACTGCTGCAAAGCGTTTGGGGCTACGACTTCATCGGCGAAACACGCACGCTGGACATGCACATCGGCACGCTGCGCCATAAGCTGGGCGACGAGAGCACCGCGCCCCGGTATATTAAAACCGTACGCGGCGTGGGATACCGCTTTCTGGGCGAAGTGGAAAAAGAAGGGTAAAAGGACATGAAGAAAAGCATTCTGAAAAGCACGGCGCTCGTATTGTGCGCGGGCCTTGTGTGCTGCCTTTTGCTGACGGCGGCAATTTTTGACGCAAAGACCACGCAGCAGACGGAGACACAGCTGCGCAGCCTTGCCACGGCGCTGGGCTCCGCCTATGACGCGAACGGCGACGCCGACGCGCAGGCGTCGCAGTTTTCGCGGCAGATCGGCGGGCTTCGCGTAACGGTTATTGCAAAGGACGGCACGGTGCTGGGCGATTCCGCCGCCGATTACAAAACCATGGAAAACCACGCCGGCCGCGAGGAGCTGAAAGCGGCAGAGGGCGCGGGCGTGGGCATCTCCGTGCGCCCCAGCGAGACGCTCGGCACCCGCCTGATGTATGCGGCGGTGCGCACGCAGGGCGGGGATTATATCCGTGTGGCCATGCAGTACAACGGCTTTTTGCGGGACCTTGTAAGCCTGCTGCCCGCGTTGCTGGGCGCCGGTCTGGTCGCTTTTGCAGTGGCGGCGTTCGTGGCCACGCGCGTGGCAAAAACCGTGACGGACCCTATTTCCGATTTTACCGAAAGCCTGAAAAACGTGCAGGAGGGCGGCGCACGGTTGGAGCCGGAGAAATACCCTTATGAGGAATTGCAGGCCATGGCGGGCGATATCAACCGCATGTCGGAGGAGATCGCCCGGAACATGCGCCGCCTGGAGCGGGAAAAGGCGAAGATCGACTATATCCTGGACAACATGAACGAGGGCTTCGTGCTGCTGGATACGGACCAGAACATCCTGCTCATCAATGCGTCGGCGTGCCGCGCTTTCGGTGTGAAAAAAACCGAGGCCCAGGGCAAGAACATCCTGCACGCCACGCGCAACATCCCGCTCATCGACGGCGTGGCGGCGGTGCTGAAAAAAGGCGGCCACGTGGCCGTAGATATGCCGCTGCCCGATAAGCGCAAGGGCGAGGTGAACATCAGCCGCGTGAAGCCCGAGGACACGGGCGCCATCGACGGCGGCGCCATCATCATCATCTCGGACGTGACGGCGCAGCGCAACGCGGCCAAGATGCGGCAGGATTTCTTTGAATCCGCTTCACATGAGCTGAAAACGCCCATCACCTCCATCAAGGGCTTTGCCGAGCTGCTGTGCAGTGATATGCCCCTGGGCGGCAACAAGCAGGAGGCGATCTCCAAGCGCATCCTCAAGGAGACGATGCGCATGAGCAGCCTCATCAGCGATATCATCATGATCAGCCGCCTGGAAAGCGGCGACATTACCTTTGAGCGGGAGGTGCTGGACCTTGCCGCCGTGGTGAGCGAGTGCTGCTCGGACGCGGCGGAATTTGCCAGAAGCAGCAAGGTGAGCATCTCGTGCACCACGCAGCCCTGTGTGCTTTCGGCTTCCCACCGGGAGATGAGCGAGCTGGCGGGCAACCTCATCACCAACGCCGTCAAGTACAACCGGCAGGGCGGCCGCGTGGAAGTGAACCTCACGAACGAGAACGGCGCGCCGTGCCTGCGCGTGTTCAACACGGGCGAGCCCATTGCGCCGGAATACGCCCAGCGTATCTTTGAACGGTTCTACCGCATCGACAAGGGCCGCAGCAAGGCGGCGGGCGGCACGGGGCTGGGGCTTGCCATCGTGAAGCACATCGCCACCAATTACGGCGCCAGCGTCACCGTAACGGCCGCGCCGGACGGCAATACCTTCACGGTGCTGTTCCCTGTGCAGGACTGACAGAGCGGACACAGGCGTTTTTGGCAGAAAATTTTGTGTTACCCGCCGCACCGCTTTTGCGTGCAAAAGGATAAGACGGCCGCATGGATGAAAAACGCCCCGCACCGGATGGTGCGGGGCGTTTGGCGTTTGCGGAAAAGCCGCAGCGCGAAAGCCCTGCGGTTACTTGCCCTGATTTGATCTGCGATAGTAATAGACAAGAAGCCTCAACAAGCATAATGCTATACCAACTTCAAGCAGAAACGTGATTTTATCCATCGCTTTGCTCTCCTTTTGTTTTAGAGAAAAGGCTGTTCCAGTCGGACAATTCCATTATAACAGTATTGGGGCCAGATTGTTCGTGAAGCTGCAAAATTTGTCGTTTTGCCAAAAGGCCTCGTCAAAGGGGAGAAAGGCCGGGAGGGCTGTTCCGGCTGCGAAGCAAAGAGGCCGGTACCATTCGGTATTGTTTTCATACAGAACAACGCCGAAAATATTTGCTGCGTTTCACAGAAATAAAAAACAGCCGCAGGCTGGTTTTTCGGTTCTGCAGGCCGTCCCGGCCTGCGGCCATTAAGATGAGCTTTTTTATTGCGCAGCAATCAAAAATTGTTTTTGAAACACAACGGCTGTTTCCGGCGTTATTCTGTGTGGGAACCCACTTTTGAAAGGAGGAACCACCTTGCTGCACGACGATTACACCGCCGCGGCCGCGCTGCTGCAAAACGACCCGCAGGAGGGCCTGCGCAGGCTGATGGAGTTGTTCGGCGGGCCTGTGCATGCCATTTGCACGGCTATCTTGCGGGGCCACGCCGAGGACGCGGACGAGGCTGCCGCCGATACTTTTGTCCGTCTGTGGCGCAACGCGTCCAGCCTGCCCGCGGGTACGGCTCTGCGGGGTTATGTGGTGCGTACGGCCCGAAGCTGCGCCATTGACCGTTACCGGGCATTGACGCGCCGGGGTGTGTTGTTCCCGCTTGACGGGCGGGAGGAAGATATGGATTTTGCCGTAGAACTGGAAAGCCTCCTGGAAACGCGGGAGCTTGCGGGGATGATTTTGGCGCTGCCGCCGCCGGACGGGGAAATATTTCTACGGCGCTATTTGTACTGTGAGGAGACAAGGGCCATCGCCGAGCACTACGGCCTGCCGGATGCTACCGTGCGCACCAAGCTGGCGCGTGCGCGCAAAAAGCTGCGTGCTTTGCTGGAAAAGGAGGTGTCCTTATGAACGAAGCATTGCTGCCCGTCGTCAACGGGCTGGAATTTCTTTCTCCGCCGCTGCCCCAGGAGAAGCAGGAGACGCTTGTGCGCCGCGTGCTGGAGCAGGGAGCGGCTGAGAACCTCCCCGGCGCGCAGAAGGCCTCCACAGCGGTACCCGCCATCGTGCCGGACGCAGCGGCTCCGCCTGAAAAACGCCGGGGCGGCTTTCGCGGACGGGGCCGCCTGTGGGCCGTTTTGGCGGCTGCGTTGGCCCTGTGCGCCTGTACAGCCGTCATCGGTGCGGTACAGTATTTTGCTCCCATGACACGGCGAACGGGCGCCGACGCGGTGGTGGAACGATACGGCGCGGCCTACACGAGCAAGGAAGTGACCGTGGACGGCCATACCATGCGCATCACGGCTCTTTTGCGGGATAAGGAGAACGCTTTTGTTCTGTATGACGTATCGGCGGACAGCGCCCGGGAGGCAAGCCGGTTTGTGACAACGAATGTGGACCATGGTGCCGGCGAGTTCCCCTCGAAGTTCTCCTTTGTGCCGCTCGCGGCGGGAGACACTCCGCCCGGGGCGGTGATCGAATGCCCGGCCCTGACGATGACGCCGGAGGAAATGATGTACAGTTTTTCGTTTGTAGGCGGCGCGCCGCAGGAGCTGGGCGGCGGCTGGTACCGTTTCTACAACCGGGGCCGCATTCCCGAATGGGCCGAAACGCTGGCGCTGTGCGTGTGCAGCGAAGCCGACCCAGGCACGGCGCAGACGATACTTCTGGAGCTTCCGCCCGCAGCATCTGCCCGGGAATGGAGGCTGAAGGATGCGGCCGTGGAGTTTTGCGCGGGGATATACTACCCGGAATTCAAGCTTTATGGGGCATCCACGGACCTCAAGCATACCGAGTGCGCGCCGCAGCACCTGAAGATGCGCGTGGAAACGGTACGGATATCTCCTGTCTCCGTGCGCATCTCCGGCAGTGGGGCGGATCCCAATATGGCAGCCAGGCAGCTTCCGCCCCCTCCGGAGGAGGCGATGAACGAGCCGTTCTATCATTACCTGCGGAACGCCGAGCTTGTATTTCAAAATGGTTCCCGCATCACGATTTATGGTGATCAGTTGACGGAATGGCGCGTTACGCCGGACGGGGCGCGGGGCAAAAGCGAGTTTGTGGCAGGGTATATGCTGAAGGATATTTTAGACCCTGAGGCAGTCGCGGCCATTGAAATAGACGGCATATCTTATCCGTTGCCTTGAACAGCCTTTTCCGCATACAAAAACAGCGGCCGCACGTTGCCTGGACGCGCGGGCCGCTGTTCTTTTCTGCGCGTGGCCGCAGGGCCAAACGAACGCGCTACCCCAGATAATCGCGAACGTCCACGGGCGCGCCGTTCAGGTTCGCCTCGAAATGCAGGTGGTATCCATATGCGCGGCCCGTTCGGCCCACATAACCGATGAGCTGGCCCTGCTTGACAGGGACGCCGTCGGCGATGCCCTCGGCCCAGGCGGACATATGGGCGTAAATGGTCACCAGCCCGCCGCCATGGCTCAGCTTGACACAGGTGCCGTACGTGTAGTGTGCTTTTGTGCTGACAACACCGTCCGCCGCCGCGTAGATTTTTGTACCCAGCGGCGCGGGGATATCCATGCCGCGGTGGAATTCCTGTACGCCGTTCAGCGTGCGCCAGCCCATGGGCGAGCCGGTGGAATAGCCCGGCAGCGGCCAGTAAAACGCGCCGCCTGTGTATTCGGGCGCGTTGTTGTCGCTTTGGGCGGCCCATTCCGCGTATTCCCGTTCCGCCGCGGCGATCTCCTGCTCCTTGGCGGCAAAGGCGGCCGCACCGGCCTGCTCGGCCGCCTGCGCGGCGGAAAGCCGGGCGTTTGCCTGCTGCAGCGCCGCGGCATATTCATTTGCAGCGGCTTCCAGTTCCGCATTGGATGCGTCCAGCGCGTCCAGCTCCGCCTGCTGCCGCGCGGCGAGGGCGGCCAGCTCTTCCCGGCGGGCTGTCAGCTCGGCGATGAGCCGTGTGTCACGCACCGCGATGCGCTGCAAATATTCTCCGAATGTGAGCATCTCAGAGAGGCTGTCCGCGCCCAGCAGAACGGCAAGGCCGGATTGACGGCTCATTTCGTACATGCCCTTCATGCGCGCCTCAAAGCTTTGGGTGCTTCGGTCCACCTCCAGCAGTTTGGCTGCCACCTGGGCCTGCGTGCCGGCAAGCTGTGCTTCACATTCCTGTATTTTCAATTGAAGCACCGCGATCTGGGCTTTGACGTTCTGCTCCTTGGCCGTATACAGGTTCACAAGGTCTCCGGCGCGGGCGGCGTCGGTCCGGTTTTGCTCGATCTGCTGCTCGATGGCCTGCTGCTCGGCACGCAGCCGCTCCAGTTTTTCGGCGGGCGTTTCAGCCGCCGCCCGGAACAGCAGCCCCAGCCAGCAAACGGCCAGCAGAGCGGCGGCGCGCCGCATTCCTTTTTTGTACATCCGCGGAAAACCTCCTATTCGGCATTGAGGTAAGGCCACGCCGAAACGGGGTCGCCGTTCAGGTCCACTTCAAAATGCAGATGGTTTCCGGTACTGTTGCCTGTGCTGCCCACATAACCGATGAGCTGGCCTTTTTCCACGAGGTCGCCATCCTTCACCGCGCACGCGGACAGATGACCGTACAGCGTCGCCAGGCTGCCGCCGTGATCCAGCTTGACGGAAATGCCCATCACCCAGTGGTTGTTGAGGCTGGCTGCTCCGTCGGCCGCGGCGTAGACGGGCGTACCCGCCGGGGCGGGGATATCCATGCCGGTGTGTACGTCCTTTGCGCCGTATACCCTGCGCGCCGTACCGAAATCAGAGGAAAGCGTTGTGTAACCCGGCAGGGGCCAGGCGAATTGGGCCGCGCCGCCGGACGGCGCGCCTTCAGGCACGGCGGCGGACCATTCTGCCCACTCCTGCTGCGCCTGCAGATATTGCCGCTGTATTTCCTCTAAGGAGCTATCCTGCGCGGCAAGTGCTTCGAGGCGGCCGATTTCCGCCTGGAGCGTCTGTAATTCTTCGCGCAGGCGTTCCAGCCGTTCCTCCGGTGCTTCTCCGGCCGTGGGCTGGGGCGTGCCGCCCTTGTAACCAGGCGCGGCGGTATCCGACCGGGCCGGGGCTGCGCAGGCAACGAGCGTGCTGGCCAGCACCACAAGGGCCAGCAGAAGGCACAAAAGCGGCGTGCCGCGCTGCTTTTTTCGCAGGCTGAGCATTTCTGCAAAGCGGCGTCTGGTTTCTCCTGCGCCCGAGGCAAAGCCGGTGGTGAGCGCGGATATGCGCCGCCTGCGCGCGGACGCCAGCACGTCCAGCACCGCCGCGCCGTAGGCCCTGCGGTAAGCCATGTCACGGCCTGCCAGCACGGCTTCGTCGCAGGCAAGCTCCATATCCTGCCGCGCGGCGCGGGCCATGCACCACACCAGCGGGTCGAACCAGTGCAGGGCACAGGCGGCCGCCAGCACGAACTGGAAGGGGATATCCCCGGCGCTCCGGTGGCGCGCTTCATGGGCCAGCACATAGGGCAGCGTGTCCGCGCGCAGGCCCGCGCCCTCCGGCAGATAGACAGCCGGACGCAAAAGGCCCGCCAGCATGGGCGTATCCAGCCCGGCCACGGCGTAGACGCGCATGCTCCGGCCGAAGGCGGCGCGGCAGGCGTCCGCAAGCGTTTCGTCCGCAAGCGGCACCCGCCCACGGCGCAGACGGCGCATGGACGTCCCATAGGCAGCCAGGCGCGCGGCCAGGCACAGCGCCGCGCCGACCAGCCAGACGGCCCCGGCAAGCCCGGGCCGGGAGCGGAGCGGCCCCGCCGGGGCGGGGGCCGAAGGAACGGGCACAGCCTTACCGGGCCCGGAGGCCGCCGCCTGCTGTGCGCCGCCGCTTTCTGCCGGGGCGGCGGGGAGCGCCGCTTGCCGGACGGCGGCCGTGGGGAGCGGGATGGACAACGGCGCGGGCCTGTCCTGCACCGGCACCGCGAAGCTGACAGGCAGCGCAAGGCGGACGGCAAGTATCAGCCAGGCCAGCCGGAAGAACCGTGCGGACAGCGTGGTACGCGCAAAATGCCGCAGTACCAGCAGCGCCGCGATGAGCGCGCATGTCCAGGGCAGCATGCCCAGCACAGCGTAAAACAGGTCATTCAGCACCGGGCTCGCCCGCCTTTCGCAGCAGTTCTTTCAGCTCTGCCAATTCGCTGCCGGTAAGCGCTTCGTCCTGCACCAGCGCGGCGACCATACCCGCCACGGAGTTTTTGTAGTAGCGCCGCAGCAGGCCGTTTGTCTCCATGCGGCGGTAGTCTTCCTCCCGCACCCGTGCGCGGTACAGCGTGAAGCGGCCCTCGCGCGTTACTTCCACGAAGCTTTTGTCCGCCAGGCGGCCCAGCAGGACCTTGAGCGTGGAAAGCGACCACGCCTTATCCGCAAGGTCCTCCAGCAGGCGTGCGGTGCGCACGGGCTGCGTGTGCGTCCACAGCGCGAGCATCACGTCCAGCTCAGCCTCCGGCAGTTTTTCAAGCGGTTTTTTCGGCATTGTCCGGTCCCTCCTTTTTCGTTGACAATTGTCGTTGATTTTACGGTATCATATTCCGTGACATTTGTCAACGAAAAAACAGCGGAAGACGGTTGCAAAACGCGGGGAAGGGGTACATAATAAAAGCAGCCGCCTGTGGGACGGGCGGCGAAGCAGAAGAGGCGGCCAGCCGCGGTGCGGCCGCGGATGTGCCCGCACAGGGACGCACCAGGAAAGGACGGTTTGATTTTTATGACATATTCCATCGTGACAAGCAGTAAAACGGGCAATACCCAGGCCGTGGCGGACGCCATTGCCGCCGCGCTGCCGCCGGAGGGCTGCGTTTACCGCGGCGCACCCGCGCCGGAGGCTCTTGACGCGGACGTGATATTCGCCGGATTCTGGACAGACAAGGGCACATGCGCACAGGACATGGCCGGGTTTTTGCCTTTGTGCGGCGGCAAAAAGGTGGCGCTGTTCGGTACGGCGGGGTTCGGCGGGGACCCGGACTATTTCAATATGCTGCTGGAGAATGTGAAAAAGCTGCTGCCTTCGGACGCCGTATATCTGGGCGGCTGGATGTGTCAGGGCCGGATGCCCGGCAGCGTGCGCGCCCGCTTTGCCGCGCAATTGGAGCAGGACCCGGAAAACGCCAACGCAAAACGCATGCTGGAAAATTTCGACCGCGCGCTGTCTCATCCGGACGAAGCGGACCTCGCCGCCGCCGCATTTTTTAGCAATGGGAAGCTTGCTGGGGACACCGCTGCGGCTGAATCTCTGTAAGCAGGCATGCCGTGCAGCGCTTTTAACAATGGGAAGCTTGCTGGGGACACCGCTGCGGCTGAATCTCTGTAAGCAGGCATGCCGTGCGGCGCTTTTAACAATGGGAAGCTTGTTGGGGAGACCGCTGCGGCTGAATCTCTGTAAGCAGGCATGCCGTGCGGCGCTTTTAACAGTGGGAAGCTTGCTGGGGAGACCATTGCGGCTGAATCTCTGTAAGCAGGCATGCCGTGCGGCGCTTTTAACAGTGGGAAGCTTGCTGGGGACACCGCTGCGGCTGAATCCCTGTAAGCAGGAGTGAACAGTGGTGTTTTTGGCATAGAAAAAGCTTGCCTGACCGAAACACACAGCCGAATCTCTGTGTGTTTGCCGGTCAGGCAAGCTTTCCGTTGTTATTGAGATGGGTTTTTTATTGCGGAGCAATCAAAAATCAGTTGCTGCTGCTGCGGCGGCCCAGCAGGCGCAGGATATACAGGAAGATGTTGATGAAGTCCAGATAAAGCTGGAGCGCCGCGAAGATGGACGCTTTCTTCGACATTTCGTAATCGCCTTCGAACGCTGCGTGCAGCTGTTTGATCTTCTGCGTATCATATGCCGTCAGGCCCATGAACACGGCCAGGCCGACAAAGCAGATGATGCGGTCGAACCCGGAGAGCGGCAGGAACATGGAGATGAGCCAGAATACCAAAAGGAAGATCAGCCCGGCCGTCAGGATAGGACGCAGGCCGGAAAGGTCGCGCTTGGTGAACCAGCCGTAGGCCGCCAGCACGCCGAAATACAGCGAGGTCAGCGCGAACACGGTGAGCAGGATCTGAACGTCGTAAGCGAAAAAGACCGCGGAAAACGTGATGCCGTTGAGCACCGCGTAGGCGAAGAACAGGCCGCGGGCCGCGCCGATGCTCAGCTTATGCAGACGGGCGGAAAGCACCATCACCACGACGATCTCGGCAATGGCAAGCGCGAATACCGCAGGCATGCCCATCGTCAGCAGGTAATACAGGCCGCCGCCCGCAGAAAACGCGATAGCGGTACCGAACGTGACCAGCAAACCCAGGAACATCCAGCCAAAGGTCTTGGCGGTATATACGTTCAGAGGCTCGGAGGCGAGACCGCCCTCCATCCACTGGCTGCCATTTTCCTGGAACATAGGGTCAAGGCCCTGTTGCTCATTCATGGATCAATCCCTCATTTCTGTTGTGTATGGGTGGAATGTGCCGTATTGCACATGACAAAAGTATAGCATGCTCAACGCCCGTTTTCAAGATACAGCGCGCAAAGGTCTACCAGAATATCCTCCGGCAGCATGCCCTGCTGGGACAGGCGCGCCGCGCACCGGTCGGCCGCGAGGCCGTGCAGATAAACGCCGCACACGGCTGCCTGCGCCGGGGCCAGGCCCTGCGCGGCCAGCCCGGCAATCATCCCGGCCAGCACATCGCCGCTGCCGCCGCGGGCCAGGCCCGCGTTTCCGGTACGGTTTTCGTACAGCCGCCCGGCCGGCGTGGCCGTCAGTGTGCGGTGGCCCTTCAGCACCACCACGGCGTCCAGCTGTTTGGCCATGGCCAGCGCCGTTTCGGCAGGCGCTGCCAGCACCTGCTGCACGGAGGTGTGGGCAAGGCGCGCCATTTCGCCCGGATGCGGCGTGACGATGAGCCGCCCGGCCGCGGGGCGCATGGCCTGCTTTTCGGCGGCAAGGCTGCACAGGCCGCCGGCGTCCAGCACCACTGTGCCGCGGGTGCGTTCCAGCAGAAACTTCATTTCCCGCGCGGTGGTTTCATCGGCTTCACGCCCGCAGCCCGCCAGGCATACGGTGGCGGTTTCGGCCATGGAGGCGAGCGCGCTTTCATCCGGCAGCGGCAGGAATGTGGCCTCCAGAACGCGCGCGGCAATGCTTTGGATGACGGATTCTCCCGCGGCCAGCGTAACGACGCCCGCGCCGGCGCGCAGTGCGCCCAGCACGGAAAGGGCGGCGGCGCCGCGGTAGGCCGGGCAGCCGCAGACAGCCAGCACACGGCCGTACGCGCCCTTGTGGCTTTCCGGGGGACGCGGCGGCAAAGCGGCGAACACCATTTCATTCGTGATGACAGCAGGCATAAGAACACTTCCTTTTTTACAGCGGCGGAGCCGGGAGTACGGGACCATAGGACCGCCCGGTGCACACGAGCCGCGGGCGGGGCATGCGGGCCGCGGCGCGGGCGTCAGCTTTTTTTAGTGAACACGGGCGGCGCGCAAAGCGTGAGCCTGAAAATATGGTATACTGGTATTGCAGACTTTGCTATTATTGTATCACAAAATCCGCTTCTCAGACGAACGGGCCCGAAAATATTTGCGAGGGCTGCAGTCCGGGACAAAGCAGGCTTCCCATTGTTAAAAAACGCGGCCGACGCACCGACACACAGAGATTCAGCCGCGGCAGCTGGCTCAATGGTTTTCCGTTGTTGAAAAAATTCAGCCGCAGCGGCCCGTAAATCGGGTTTCCCATTGTTAAAAACGCGGCTGGCGCGCCGACGCACAGAGATTCAGCCGCGGCAGCTGGCGCAGCGCGCTTCCCGTTGTTAAAAAACGCGGCCGACGCGCCGACGCACAGAGATTCAGCCGCGGCGGCTGGCGCAGCGCGCTTCCCGTTGTTAAAAAAACGCGGCCGGCGCGCCGACGCACAGAGATTCAGCCGCGGCAGCTGGCGCAGCGCGCTTCCCGTTGTTAAAAAAACGCGGCCGGCGCGCCGACGCACAGAGATTCAGCCGCGGCAGCTGGCGCAGCGCGCTTCCCGTTGTTAAAAAAACGCGGCCGACGCGCCGACACACAGAGATTCAGCCGCGGCGGCTGGCTCAATGCGTTTTCCGTTGTTGAAAAAATTCAGCCGCAGCGGCCCGTAAATCGGGTTTCCCATTGTTAAAAACATGGCCGGCGCGCCGACGCACAGAGATTCAGCCGCGGCGGCTGGCGCAGCGCGCTTCCCATTGTTAAAAAATTTCAGCCGCGGCGGCTGGCGCAGCGAGCTTCCCATTGTTAAAAATTGTTGAAAAAGGAGAGAGGGTATGGACGGACGTTTGCGCAGGCTGGTGGAGGCCAGCGAAGCGATTGTGTTTTTCGGTGGAGCGGGCGTGTCGTGCGAGAGCGGCATCCCGGATTTCCGCAGCACGGACGGGCTGTATCACCAGGAATACCGCTGGCCGCCGGAGGAAATTCTGTCCCATGCTTTTTTTGAACGCCGGCCGGAGGAGTTCTTCCGCTTTTACCGCGACAAAATGCTGTACCCGCAGGCGGAGCCGAACGCGGCGCACCTTGCCCTTGCGCGGCTGGAGCAGGCCGGTAAGCTGAAAGCCGTCGTCACCCAGAACATCGACGGCCTGCACCAGGCGGCGGGCAGCAAAAATGTGCTGGAGCTGCACGGCAGCGTGCACCGCAACCACTGCACGCGCTGCGGCGCGTTTTATACGCTGGACGACGTGCTGCGCTCCGAAGGCGTGCCGCGGTGCGGCTGCGGCGGCGTCATCAAGCCGGACGTGGTGCTGTACGGAGAAGCGCTGGATGAAACGACGCTCAATGCGGCTGTGCGCGCCATCCGCCGTGCGGACCTGCTGCTGGTAGGCGGTACGTCGCTGAACGTTTACCCCGCGGCGGGCCTGCTGCGCTATTTTACAGGCGCCGCGCTGGCGGTCGTCAACAAGACGCCGACCCCGGCAGACGCCCGGGCGGACCTGGTGATCCAGGCCTCTATCGGCCGCGTACTGGGCGGCTTTGAGGGCTGAATTGTAAAAAAACAAATAAACATACAAAAAATGTTTAAAATCACTTGCTTTTTTGTGTAATGTGCATGTATGATAAGAATGTAGATTTTCCACAGAACGGAGCGAGTGGAGATGCGGGAAACAGAGAATACGGCATACGCACGCAAAAGGGAATTTTTACTGTGCACCGACATCTGCGGCAGCGCGCTGGACACGCTGCGCAGCCGGCAGGAGCAAGCCTATTGCCCGGCGCTGGTAGAGGTGTTTGAGTTGGAGGAGCACGCGCAGGAGGCGCGGCGTGCCTGGATGTCTGTTGCGCTGGAAAGCCGCCTGCGCGGCGGGAACCGGTTCCGTCTGCTGGCACAGGCCTGTGTGCGCATCGCACAGCAGGGCGCCGCCGTGCCGGGGCTGGACGGCATTCTGCATTGGGTGGAGAGCGGCAGCGAGCTGACGCACGGCGCGCTTGCGGCCCGCGTGAAGCGCGGCGCGGGCCCCGCCCTGGCGCGGGCGCTGGCCTGGAGCCGGGAGGTGAACCGCCGCCTGACGGCCATGCCCAAGGAGTGCGCGCCCTTTGCCGCGGTGGAAGGCTGCCTTGCCGCAGTGCGCGCCGTGGCGGACGTGGTGGCCATGGGCACAGGCACGCCAGCGGCGGTAAGAGGCGAATGGACGCGGGGCGGCTTGTCCGGCTATACGGACGCGGTGTTCGCCGCGCCGCAGGACGGCAAGGCGGAGGCGCTCATTCCCGTTTTCGGCGCTGGATACCTGCCTTCGCACATGCTGGTGGTGGGCGATACGCTTGGCGACGCGGCGCTGGCCGCGCAGGCGGGCGCGTTGTTTTTTCCCATCCTGCCGGGCCGCGAGGAAGCGTGCTGGCAGCGGCTGGCCGAGGAAGGCTTCCCGAAATTTTTGCACGGCAGCTTTGCGGGCGCATACGAGGACACGCTGCGCAAGGCCCAGCGTTCGCTTTTGCCCTAGGCCAGGCGGCCGGAGGCAAAACGGCGCATTCGGTAAACGGCAAGGAGGAACGCCCCATGGACGGCAAACGGCGCGCGGACATCCGCCCCGGACAACAGGTGGAGATCGTACTTAAAAAAGACCAGCCCACCGGCAGGCGCACCCGCGGCGTGGTGCGGCGCATCCTGACAAACAGCCCCACCCATCCCCACGGCATCAAGGTGATGCTGGAGGACGGGCAGGTGGGCCGCGTACAGGCTGTGCTGGACGCGCCGGCCCCGCAATGAAAAAACCCCAGCCTTTTGGCTGGGGTTTCAGACTGTCGAAAAAAGCAAAGAAGTAAAAGAAAAGTCCGGGGAAAAAGCTTGAAAAAGGGGTGGTGAACCCCTTTTTCATTTAAAATGACCCCGCGCCGTGCGCGGCGAACGGGGCCAAAGGCCCTGTTCGTAGGCAGCTTGGCGCAAAAGCGCAGCTTTTGCGCCAAGCTGAAACCCCAGCCTTTTGGCTGGGGTTTTTAAATGGAGCGGATTACGAGGCTCGAACTCGCCACCTTCTGCTTGGGAAGCAGACGCTCTACCAGATGAGCTAAATCCGCGGAGCATTTACTATTTTAATCGCTTCGCGGCGTTTTGTCAATGCATTGCAGGCAAAAAACAGAGCGGCGCGCCGTTTTTGCCGGTTATTCTGCAAACCCGTTTTTCAGTGCGCGCACATAGCGGGACGCTTTGGCGATCTGCTCATAGCTGAGCTGGCGGATGTCATCCACCAGATTGAACGCGTTGATCTTTTCCTCGCGGTATACCTGCTCCAGAAAACGGTGGTATTCTTCGTCCAGCACAATATCCACCATGCGCTTGCCGTGGGCGCTGAGCGAACGGAACTTGCGGATGCGCTTGATCTCCTCCGAGCTGAAGATCTCGCTTGGATGGGTGTTCAGCAATTCGTCCAGCGAACAGTCCAGCACGCGGGCGATGGCCGTGATCGTCTCCCAGGTGGGATTCTGGTTTTCACCAGAAAACAATTTCGAAACCGTGCGGTACGGGACGCCGGACTGCTCGGCAATGCTGACACAGGAAAGATTGCGCACCTCGCGAATCTCGTTGAGCTTTCGAATGTTCATAAATTTCTCCTTGGCCTGCAATATTTGCCTTTTATGGTAAGTAAATATTACCTTAAAAGGTAATATTTGTCAATGATAACAGTATTAAGAAAAAAATACGTGTTTTTTGCCAATATGAATTTCCCTATTGTAATGATATGATTACAGACGCTGCATATCCCGCGGCGGCAGTATTTTTACTTGCTTGTGTTCGTGCGGCGGACATAGGAAAGGTCTGATTGCACCATTTTGTCGTTTTATTTTTCTTTTTGTCGATTTTACAAAAAATGGTATTTTTCACCTTTAAAATGGGATAAAATAAGCGAGTAAATCTACCGCGAAAATAAAGGGAAAAGGGGTTTGTTTCGGGTATGAGGTATACGGTGGTATGCGAACGTTCGTTCGATGATGTGAATGGGGAATATGCCACCTATGCGCTTGCCTGGGGCGAGGCATGCGTGCATGATGTTTCGGTGGATAAGGCTTTTGTCCAGCGCGTGGCGGACGCGCTGAACGGGCAGGATGTGGCCCCGGAGCATGTGTATAACGTTCTGGACAATTTTTACGGCATGGCCCGGGCCGGCACGGCCGCCACGCGCTGGTGGGAATAAGCTGCGAAAGGCCCGCGGGCTGTTTCGCTCCGGTTTGGGCGATTTGCACAAGTCAGCTTGCCAAAAAAGGCTGTGGAAAAAGCAAAACTTCAGGAACATTTTACGAAAATTTGACAACGGCATTCCCTTTGTGCGCCCATTCGTTGTAACGCCGCCGACACTGTGCTACAATAAATGACAGTGTGAGCCGGGCGTGCAGGGCGAAGGCGCGCTTGCCGTGCGGCTCTGGGAACGTGAAATTTTCCTGGAGGCGAAACAATGACGTACACGCGCAAGAACAAAGGCGTTTGCTCTCTTTCCACTGAAGTGACGCTCACAGACGACGGCGTCATCGAATCCGTTACAGTCGTGGGCGGCTGCAACGGCAACCTGAAAGGCATCAGCGCCCTGCTCACGGGGCTCCGGGCGGAGGACGCCATCCGGCGCCTCAAGGGCCTTACCTGCGGCAGCAAGCACACCTCCTGCCCGGACCAGATCGCGTTGGCGCTGGAGGAAGCGCTGGCAAAATGAACCATCCATAAGATACCAGAAGCATCAAAAACACGGGCCGCGCGGCCCGTGTTTTTTTCGTCTTTGCCGTGAAAAGCCGGAAAAACGGCGGTGCGGGCCAGGACGGGCCATGGCTTTACGCTCAAAAGCGCCGGGGCGCAGGAGTGCCCGGACGCGCCAAAAAAACACGGGCCCGGCAGCCCGTGTTTTTTTCGGTCCGTTTGCGGCCATACTTCCCCTGTAAAGGAGCGTTCGGACGGATGAATTACACTTTCAGCGGATTTTCAAAGGCGGGCAACGCCGTGGTGCGCGGCGCCATTGCGGCGGCGCAGGACATGGGCCATACTTACGTTGGCACCGAACACCTGCTGCTGGCGCTGGCGCGGGACGACACGGGCGAAGCGGCCGCTTTTTTGTTGGAAAGGCAGGTCTACGGCTATCAGGTGGGGCGGCTGCTGCGCGAGCAGGTGGGCTGCGGCAGGCGCACGCGCCTTTCCCCAAGGGATTTCACGCCCGCGCTTTCCAAATGCGTGGACTGCGCGGTGATCGAGGCCAAGGCCGTGTCCGACGGGAAGGTGGAGCCGGTGCATCTGCTGGCCGCGCTGCTGGAGGCTCCGGCAACGGCGGGGCGCATTCTGGTGCAGCTTGGCGTGGAGCCCGCCGCCGCGGCAAAGGAATGCGGCCGGCGCATGGGCAAGTTCCCGCTGTTCCAGCAGACGCCCCGGCCCGTAACGAGCCCCCGGGGCGCGGCGCGCGCCGCCGAAAAATACGGCAAGGACCTGACGAGCCTGGCCGAGCAGGACAAGCTGGACCCGGTGCTGGGCCGCGACAGCGAATTGCTGCGCATGGAGCAGATCCTGGTGCGGCGGCGCAAAAACAACCCCTGCCTGGTGGGCGAGCCGGGCGTGGGCAAGACGGCTGTGGTGGAAGGGCTGGCCCGGCGCATCGCCGCGGGACAGGTGCCGCCCCAGCTCCGGGGCAAGCGCATCCTTTCGCTGGACATCACCAGCCTTGTGGCGGGCACCAAGTACCGGGGCGATTTTGAGGAGCGGTTCAAGAACGTATTGCTGGATGTGCAGCGTGCCGGGGACGTGATTTTATTCATCGACGAGGTGCACGCCATCGTGGGCGCGGGCGCGGCGGAGGGCGGCATCGACGCCTGCGGCATCCTCAAGCCCCTGCTGGCGCGCGGGGACATCCAGCTCATCGGCGCGACAACGCGGGTGGAATACCGCCGCCACATTGAAAAGGACGCGGCGCTGGCCCGGCGCTTCGGCGCGGTGGAGGTGGAGGAGCCGGGCCAGGAGACCGCCGTGGAGATCCTGCAGGGGCTTGCGCCGCGCTACGCGGCGCATCACGGGGTGGAGATCGCACCGGAGGCCGTGCGGGCGGCAGTGACGCTTTCGGCGCGGTATCTGCCCGAACGTTTCTTGCCGGACAAGGCGCTGGACCTGCTGGACGAGGCGTGCAGCGCGGTGCGCATCGAGGCTGCGGAGCGGCCGGGAGGGCCGGAAAAGCCCGCCGTGACGGCGGCGCACATCGCGGCGGTGGTGTCGCGCCAGAGCGGGGTGCCGGCCGAAAAGCTGACGGCGGCCCAGACGGCCACGCTGGCGGCGATGGAGCAGACGCTGTCCGGCCGCGTGGTAGGCCAGCCGGACGCGGTGCGCGCCGTTGCGGGCGCGCTGCAGCGCGCCCGGCTTGGGCTTGCCAGCACGGCGCGCCCCATGGGAGCGTTTTTGTTCCTGGGGCCCACGGGCGTGGGAAAAACAGCGCTGGCCCGGGCGCTGGCGGATTGCTGCTTTGGCAGTGAAAAGGCGCTTTTGCGCTTTGATATGAGCGAATATATGGAAAAGCACACGGTGGCACGCCTGCTGGGCGCGCCGCCGGGCTATGTGGGCTACGGCGAGGGCGGGCAGCTGACGGAGGCCGTGCGCCGCCGCCCGTACAGCGTGGTGCTGCTGGACGAAATTGAAAAGGCACACCCGGACGTGGCGAACATCCTGCTGCAGATCATGGAGGACGGCGCGCTGACCGACAGCGAGGGGCGGCGTGTGGACTTCACCCACACGCTGGTGATCCTGACGTCCAATCTGGGCGCGAAGCACCTGGCGGGCCAGCGCGCGGCGCTGGGCTTCGGCACGGGCGCGCCGGGCGAGGGCGCGCGGGCCGAGGTGATGCGGGAGGTGCGCGAGCATTTCAGCCCCGAGCTGCTGGGCCGCCTGGACGAGGTGCTGGTATTCGGCCCGTTGGCGCAGGAGGACCTTGTGGCCATTGGGGAAACGCTGCTGCGGGAGCTGGAAGCGCGCGCCGCGCAGCAGGGCATCCGCCTGGCGCACACGCCCGCCGCCGCGCGGCTGCTGGTGCGTGAGGCATACGAGCCGTCCTCCGGCGCGCGCAGCCTGCGCAGGGCCATCACGCGGCGGGTGGAGCAGTGCCTCGCCCAGCAGCTTCTGGGCGGCGTGGAGAACGGCGCGGCGGCGGATTTTCTGCTGGACGCGCCGCAGGACGTTCTGTCGCTGGCGCGGCGGTGCGGCACTGCTGCAAACGCAGCGCAGGGCGGCGCGCGGGGCGGAGGGGAAGCGGACGCGCCCGAACAAAACGCGGCGGCCCCGGCCCCGGACACGGTACAGGCGTGCAATTTGTGAAATGCGGCAAATGCGGGAATGGAAAAGCGGAAGGCCAAAGGCCTTCCGCTTTTGGTTGTATTTTACGCCCGGCTTAAGCGTGTTGACGCAGGAAGCCATCGCCCGGAAACAAAAATTTTTGCGCATGGCCTCGTCCGGCACACTTGCAGGCCAAAATCATGGCCCGCCTTTTGACGCTGCGCGTCAAACCGTCCGGCCCAAAACCGATGTTTTTTTATGCCAACGCGCCTTTGCGGCGGCGCTGAATAAACAGCGGGACGGCGGCTTCCAGCAGCGTCAGGCCCAGCGCAAGGGAAATATAGAGCCATACACTGCTTTGAGGGGCCTGCATTCCGGCAATGCAGCGCGCGTCCATGATCCGGTCCTGCGTCTGAACGGAGACCTCATACAGGCCGGAACCGCTCTGAACCTGAGCGGTGTGATAAAGCCTGTCACCGGGAACGGCGGCGTCGGTTTTTTCGTCGATGCGAAAGCGGGAGGTGTAAAGGCTCCAGCTGACGCCCACAAGGCGCGTTTCGCCGGTGCTGTTCCGGTAAAGCACCCAGTCCGCGTCCGATTGGCCGAACAGCCGCGCAGAACCGCCCGCCCTCGTGTGCACGTCCAGAAGCTCGCAGCCTTCAAAATAGGGCAGCCGGGCCAGCCGCTCGGCCGTCAGCGGTCCCGCCTGCGGGAATACCGCCAGGGAAACCGCCGCTGTGAGCAAAACGAAATTCAAGAGAAAAACGCCGGCCCACAGGAGCACCCGGCCCTTCGAGGGCGCGCGCTTTTTCTTCTGCGGGTCCCTTGCTGTTGTCATCCTGAGCACCTCCTGATACAAATGTGAACAGCGGTAAAGCTGCTTCTTAATAGTATCATACCAAAAAGCAAAGGGCTTGCACAGCACGCCGCCGGAAAACCGTCGCCTTGCCCAAGAAAAGCGGGCGCAGTTTGGGCAAAACAGCGGCCACCGGCGGTCAGCCGCCGCAAACGGGTTGCACTTTTGCCTCCTTCGCCGTATAATAAAAAGAATCTGAAATTTGTATAATTCTGGAAAAGAGGCGGCGGCTTTGACGGACTTTCTGGTAAAACGCTTTATCAAAAACAGCACGGACGTGAACGACCCTGCCGTGCGCACCGCTTACGGCAATTTGGCGGGCGCGGTGGGCATTTTCTGCAACGTGCTGCTGTGTGCGGCCAAGCTGGCGGTGGGCACGCTGTTCGGCAGCATCTCCATTACGGCCGACGCGGTGAACAACCTTTCCGACGCCTCGTCCAGCGTCATCACGCTGGTGGGCTTCCGGCTTTCGGCAAAGCCCGCGGACGACGAACACCCTTACGGCCATGCGCGCATCGAATATCTGGCGGGGCTGGCCGTCTCGGTGATGATCCTCGTCATCGGCGTGGAGCTGGCGCGTTCCAGCATTGGCAAGATCCTGTCCCCCACGGCCGTGGAGTTCAGCCTTGTCACCGTGGCGGTGCTGCTGCTCTCCATCGGCGTGAAGCTGTGGATGGCGGCCTTTAATAAAAAGGTGGGCAGGCGCATCGGCTCGGCCGCGCTGGAAGCCACGGCCATGGACAGCCGCAACGACGTGATCTCCACGGCGGCGGTGCTGGCGGCGAGCGTGGTCTCGGGCCTGACGGGGCTGGAGCTGGACGGCTGGATGGGCCTTGGCGTGGCGCTGTTTATTTTGTGGAGCGGCGTGGGCATCCTGAAGGAAACGGTCGATCCACTGCTGGGAGAGGCGCCCAGCGAGGAGCTGACGGATTACATCGGCAAAAAGGTGATGAGCTACGACGGCGTGCTGGGCACCCACGACCTGATGGTGCACGATTACGGCCCCGGCCGCCGTTTTGCCAGCGTACATGTGGAGATGGCGGCGGAAAACGACGTGATGCAGAGCCACGACATCATCGACAACATCGAACGGGATTTCCAGGAGAACGACCACATCAGCCTCATCATCCATTACGACCCCATCCTGACGGGCGACGACGCGGTGGGCACGGCCCGGGAGTGGGTGAAGGAGCTGGTGGGGAGCATTTCGCCGCAGCTTTCCATCCACGATTTCCGCATGGTGCAGGGGCCGTCCCACACAAATTTGATTTTCGACACCGTGGTGCCGCACAATTTTCCGCTTTCGGACGCCGCGCTGCGCAAACGCATCCAGAGCCTTGTGGAGACGCACGACGCGGGCGAAACGAAATATTACGCCGTGGTCACCATCGACCACAGCTACGCGGCCATCCCCGGCGCGTGCAAAACAGACGGAAAGGAATGAGCCGCCCGCCTTTTGGGGCGGCCAAAGATACGGAAAGGGAAGGGAAAGAACATGGAATTCAAAATCTCGGACAAGATGCGCAGCATGAAGCCGTCGATCATCCGCGAGATACTCAAGCAGATGAGCGACCCGACGCTCATCAGCTTTGCGGGCGGGAACCCGGCGGCGGATTCATTCCCGGCGGAGGACATCGCGCGCTTTTCGGACGAGCTGCTGCGGCAGGACCCTGTGGCCGCGCTGCAGTATTCGGTGTCGGAGGGCGTGCCCTCGGTGCGCGAAGCCGTGCGGGCCTTTGCCAACCGGCGCGAACGGGTGGCGAAGGAAAACGACGGCGTGCTCATTACATCCGGCAGCCAGCAGATTTTGGATTTCGCGGCCAAATGCCTTTGCAACGAGGGCGACGTGGTGGCCGTGGAAAACCCGGCGTTCCTGGGGGCGTTCAACGCGTTCCGCAGCAGCGGCGCGCGCCTGGCCGGCGTGCCGATGGAGGACGACGGCGTAGACCTGGCCGCGCTGGAGGCCGTGTTTGCCGCGCCGGAAAAGCCGCGCTTTTTCTACTGCATCCCCAATTTCCAGAACCCCACGGGTAAGACCATGAGCCTTGCCAAGCGCAGGGCCGTGTATGCGCTTGCGGTGCGGTACGGCGTGCCCGTGCTGGAGGACGACCCCTACGGGGAGCTGCGCATCGCGGGCGAGCCGGTGCCGTCCATCAAAAGCATGGACACCGAGGGCGCCGTTATCTACGCGGGCAGTTTTTCCAAAATTTTGTGCCCGGGCATGCGCCTTGCGTACTGCGTCTGCGACAAAAAGCTGATGGCCGCCTTTGTGGTGGCGAAGCAGTGCAGCGACGTGCACACCAACGTGTGGGCGCAGCGCGTGTGCGAGGCCATGCTGACGCGCACGGATATGGACGCGCACATCCGGGAGATACGCAAAATTTACGCGGCCAAGGCGGCGCTGATGATGGAACAGCTGGATGAAAAGTGCCCGCAGGTCCGTTATACGCGGCCCGAGGGCGGCATGTTCATCTGGGGCACGCTGCCCGAAGGAGCGGACATGCCCGCGTTTGTGCGGGAATGCCTTGCGCGCAAGCTGGCGCTCGTGCCGGGCAACGCGTTCATGGTGGACGAAGAAGCGCCGTGCGGCAGCTTCCGCATGAATTTTTCCACCCCCACGCCGGAGAACATCGTGAAGGGTGTTTCCGTTATGGCCGGGGTGCTTGCCGCGCAGGGGCTCTGACATGCAGGCGGGATAAAAACAAACCAGAGCGGCGCTCCCTCTTTGAAAGGGAGCGCCGCTCTGGTTTTCTGCATCAGCCGGAGCGCGCGGCTCACAGCGCCAGCTCCACGCCGCGGCCCGTGCGCTTGTACGGCGTGTAGCGGATGCCCACCATGTCGAACATCCTTTTGCTGGCGATCACGGAATCGGAATCCGCGTATTTGTCCTCGTAATAGATGACCTGTGAAATGCCGCTCTGGATCAGCGCCTTGGCGCATTCGTTGCAGGGGAACAGCGTGGTGTAGATGCGCGCGCCCTTCAGGCTGCCTGTGCCGGAGGCATGGTTCAGTATGGCGTTCAGCTCGGCGTGGCAGACATACATGTATTTGGTTTTCAGCGGTTCGCCCTCGCGCTCCCAGGGCATGTCGTCGTCGAAGCAGCCTGTGGGCATGCCGTTGTAGCCCATGGACAAAATCTTGTTTTCGCGGCTGACGATGCACGCGCCCACCTGTGAGGTGTTGTCCTTGCTGCGCTGCGCGGTGAGCAGCGCCACGCCCATAAAATATTCGTCCCAGGAAATATAATCCGTCCGTTTCAAAGCAGGGCCTCCTTGATCTGTGTATGATGTTTGCGCGGGAACACCGCGCGTCAATCCGTCATGGGGCTGACGCCGTCCAGATAGTCCACGGCGGCCAGCGCGGCCACAAGGCCGTCGCCCACGGCGTTGGCCACCTGCAGCGGCTTGCCCGTCATGTCGCCCGCGGCGAACAGGCCGGGAATGTTGGTGCGCATGGCGGCGTCTGTCTTTACAAAGCCGTTTTCCAGCGCAAGGCCGGGAACCAGCGCGTCCGGCGGCGTGGCCGCGCGCAGGATAAAAACGCCCTGTACGGGCAGCGCGGCGCCGCCCACGCGCACGGCCTCCACGGCGGCCCCGCCCTCCACGGCCTCCACACGCCCGGCCCGGAAGGCCACGCCCGCTTCCAGCGTGTCGGGCCTGCGGCCCGCGATGTAGGTGACGGAGCAGCCGATGCCGTGCAGGAAATTGGCCTCCTGCGGCGCTTCGGGGGAAAGCCCCCACACCGCTACCGCGCGCCCGCGGTACAGCATGCCGTCGCAGGTGGCGCAGTAGGAAACGCCGCGGCCCAGCAGCTCGGCCTCGCCGGGCACGGGCTTTGCCTTGGAAACGCCGCAGGCCAGCACCACGGCGCCCGTTTCCAGGATATCGCCGTCCAGGTTGACCATGAAGCGTCCGCCGAACGGCATGACGTTGCCCGCGCGCCCCTTGCGCAGCACAGCGCCCGCGTCCCGGGCGTGCTGCGTGAAGCGCTCCATCATCTGTTTGCCGGACAGCCCCGGCATGCCCAGATAGTTGTCCACCTGCTCGGCCTTGGCCAGCAGCGTTTCGCCGCTGTGCACCACCAGCACGGTCTTGCCGCGCTGGCGCAGGTTCAGCGCCGCCGAAAGCCCCGCGGGGCCTGCGCCGACGACAATGCAGTCAAAATTCGTTTCCATTTGTACTCCTTATCCGGTGTGGTCACAGCGCCACAACGAGCGTGCCGACGGTGATGAGCACGCCGCCCAGCAGCGTTTTGAGCGTGAGCTTTTCCCCCAGGAAAAGCGCGGCCAGAAGGAATGTGAGGATGAGGCTGAATTTGTCGATGGTGACGACCTTTGCCACCTGCCCCACCTGCAGCGCCTTATAATAGCACAGCCAGCTTGCCCCTGTGGCAAGGCCGGAGAGCATGAGGAACACAAGGCTTCTGCCGCCGATGTCCTTCATGCCGGCCTGCGCCCCGGTGATGAACACCATGCCCCAGGCCATCGCAAGCACGAAGATGGTGCGGATGGCCGTGGCCAGGTTGGAATTGATGCCCTGGACGCCGATCTTGCCCAGGATCGCCGTCAGGCTGGCGAACAATGCGGAAAGCCCCGCGTAAACGGCCCACATGAAAAAGCCCCCATTTCTTTGTGCGGGCGTGCCCGGCCGCACCGGGCGCCTTTGCGTTTATTATACAGCAGCACGGGGCAAAAACACAAGCGGCCACGGCCGTTTCGGGGCCTTCCGCGCGTGTTTTTTTGCCGCCGGGCAGGAAGGCGCCCGCGCCGGCGGGGCAGGGGCGCTTCCGCAAATACGGCCGCCGGGCGCGTGCGCCCAAGAGCGTGCCTTCACGCGCCGCCGCGCCCGCCGGGCCGGGGCCTATTCCACATATGCGGGGACGGCGTTTTCCGGCATGGGGCAGGTGTAGCCGTCCGGGCAGCTTTGCGCGTGCTGCTCTCTGGCCAAGGCCAGAAGCGCGGGGTCCGCCGCAGCGCGCGCGCCCGCCAGCGCCATGGCGGCGGCCGCCGCCAGCATGCCCTTGAAGCCCAGCGGGCTGCAGCTCTGCGCGGCCATCTGCCAGGTGTGGCCGCCCGTGCCCAGCGCCCCGGCGGCGTAGTAGCACTGGGCCGTGGGCGCGCAGTAGCTCACGTCGCCCACGTCGGTGCTGCCGGGCTCGGCGGTTTTGGGGTCGTAAAAGAACGGCGCGATGCCGTCGTCCAGGTCCTTGCCCGCGTAATGGGACAGCGGCAGGTCCGTGGCCGAGAGCGTGGAGGCCAGGTTGTCCGCGCGCTCCCCGGCGGAGAGCGTGGCGGCGAACTGTGCGGCCAGCGCCCGGTCGGCTTCGTCCCAGGCGGGCGCGCCCACCTCCCGCATGCATTGCCACAGCAGCTCGGACAGCGCCCTGTTGGGTACATAGTCGGAGAAGCCGTCCACCTCGCGGATGGTGAGCGCCGTGCCCGTCATCAGCGCGGCCCCCCGGGCCACATCGTCCACACGCCGCTTGATGTCCAGCATCTGGGCCACACGGGGCGCGCGGATGTAGTAATGCACGCAGGCGCTCTCCTGCACCACGTTGGGGGCGGCGCCGCCCACATCGCGGTAAGCGTAATGCAGCCGCGCCTCGGGGATGATGTGTTCCCGCAGATAGTTGCAGCCCACGTTCATCAGCTCGGCCGCGTCCAGCGCGCTGCGCCCGGCAAAGGGCGCGCCCGCCGCGTGGGCCGTGCGTCCCTTAAAGCTGTACAGCACGCCCGTCACGGCAAGGCAGCCCTGCCCGCTGACGTAGTTCGCGGGGCCGGGATGCCAGGCGAACACCGCATCCACCTTGTCGAAATATCCGGCGCGGGCGAAAAACACCTTTCCGCCGCCGTCCTCCTCGGCCGGGCAGCCGAAGTATTTGACGGTGGCGCGCAGGCCGGTTTCGCGGCAGTAGTCCTTCAGCGCCACGGCTGCGGCAAAGCTGCCCGCGCCCAGCAGGTTGTGCCCGCAGCCATGGCCTGCCGCGCCCTCGCAAAGCGGCGCTTTTTCAGCGCGGCCCGCCTGCTGGGAAAGCGCGGGCAGCGCGTCGTATTCGCCCAAAAAGGCGATGACCGGCCCTTCGCCGCCCCATGTGGCGACGAAGGCCGTCTCCATGCCGCAGGGGCGGCGCTCCAGCGCAAAGCCCTCGGCCTCCAGCGCGGCGCTGATGGCGGCGGCGCTCTGCGTTTCGCGCCAGTTCGGCTCCGCAAAGCCCCAGACGGCCCTGGCCAGCGCAATGGCGCTTTCCTTTTTTTGTTCCACCCATTCGGTGATGCGTTGTGCTTCATTCATGTTTTTCACGTCCTCTGTTCCGGGCGGCGCGCTGTGCGCCGCGGTATGCCTTGTGCCTGCAAAAACAGCCAAAAGCTATTTCTTAGAATACCACATTTTGCCGCGGAGGGGAACAGCCGCGCAAAGCGGCCGCCCGCGGCGCGCCGGGAAGGCCGCCCGGCCGGGCGGAAAAATATCCCGCGCCGGGGCGCTGTTCAAAGTTTAGAGATAAATGCGTGGTAGAATAATAAAGGAAGGAAGCATCACACGGCAGGCACGCCCCGCGCAGCGGGGCGTTGGGAAAGGCGGCGGGCCATGAAGGAGCTGTATCTCGTAACAGGCGCGACGGGCCATCTGGGCAATACCGTTACGCACAGGCTGGCGCGCGCGGGCAGGCAGGTGCGCGCGCTCGTTCTGCCGGGGGAGGAGCACGCGCCCCAGCTCCCCGGGAGCGTGGAGGCCGTGGCGGGCGACGTGCGCAGCCCGGCCTCGCTGGAGGCGCTGTTTGCGGGCGCGGAGGGGCGGGACGTGACGGTCATCCACTGCGCGGGCATCGTGAGCATCGCCTCCCGGTTCGACCAGAACGTTTATGACGTAAATGTGACGGGCACAAAAAACGTGGTGGACGCCTGCGTGCGCCGCGGCGTGAAAAGGCTGGTGCATGTAAGCTCGGTGCACGCGCTGCCGGAAAAGCCCGGCGGCGCGCTGGTGTCGGAGACGGACGTGTTCAGCCCCGGCGCGGTGGTTGGGCTGTACGCCAAAACAAAGGCCGCGGCCACGGCCTATGCGCTGGCGGCCCGCGCACGGGGGCTGGACGTCCGCGTCGTGCATCCCTCGGGCATCTGCGGCCCGTATGACTACGGCCATGGACACCTGACGCAGCTGGTGCAGGATTTCTGCACGGGCCGTCTGGCCGCGGGCGTGGACGGCGGTTATGACTTTGTGGACGTGCGCGACGTGGCGGCGGGGATACTGGCCTGTTGCGAGCGGGGGCGGCCGGGGGAGTGCTATATCCTTTCCGGCCGGTACTGCACGGTGCGGGACGTGCTGGCCATGCTGCACCGCATCACGGGCCGCAGGCGGGTGCGGGTGATGCTGCCGCTGTGGCTGGCCAGGGCTGCGGCGCCTCTTTCCGAGCAGTATTACAGGCTGCTGGGCCAGCCGCCGCTGTACACGGCGTATTCGCTGTACACGCTTTCGTCGGGCGCGCGCTTTTCCCATGCGAAGGCCGCGCGGGAGCTGGGCTATACCACGCGCCCCTTCGGCACGACGCTGGCCGACACCGTGGCGTGGCTGCGGCGGCAGGGGCGCATTTGAGGAGCGCGGCTGTAAAGTTTTTTTCCTGCCGTGAAAAGCCGAAAAAAAGGGCGGCGGGCCACGCCGCAGGGGGGATAAACGGAGCGGGAGCGCCGTTTATCCCCCCTTGATTTATTTTTAAGAATTTCTTAAAATTGTGTAGTTGATTTGGTGTGTCAAATCGTCTTATAGACAGAGAGATGAAAGCCCTGCGGAAGAGCGGGCGCTCAATGGGGAGTTGTGCGGCATGCGTGTTTGTATCGTGATCCCGGCGTACGAGCCGGGCGGGGAGTTCGTTCCCTATGCGCAGGAGGTGCTGGCGGCGGGCCTTGGCCCGGTGCTTGTGGTGGACGACGGCAGCGGGCCGGCGTATGCGCCGGTATTCGCGGCGCTGGCGGAGATGGGCTGCACGGTGCTGACGCACGAACAGAACCGGGGGAAGGGCGCGGCCCTGAAAACGGCTCTGCGCTGGTACGGCGAACATGAGGACGGCTGCGCGGGCATTGTGACGGCGGACTGCGACGGCCAGCATACGGTAAAGGATGTGCGCCGCGTGTGCGAGGCCATGGAGGCCTGCCCGGGCACGCTGGTGCTGGGCTGCCGTGATTTCGGCCCCGGCACGCCCGCGCGCAGCGCAACCGGCAACCGCGTTACCTCGGCGGCCATGCGCGTGCTGTACAACATTGATTTGAAAGACACGCAGACGGGCCTGCGCGGCATTCCGAACGGGATGCACGGGGACCTGCTGGAGGTGCGCGGCGAACGCTACGAATACGAGCTGAACATGCTCATCTACGCAAAGCAGCGCAGCATCCCGTATACCATCGTGCCCATCGAGACGGTGTATTTCAACAACAACGAGGGCAGCCATTACCGCACCGTGGCGGATTCCGCGCGCATCATCCACCAGCTGGGCAGCGGGCTGGTGCAGTACGCCATGTCCGCCGGGCTGAGCGTGGTGGTGGACGTGTTTGTATACTGCGTGCTGGTGAAATGGCTGCTGCTGGGCCTTCCGCTGGCGCCGCGCCTGTTTTTTGCGGCGGTCATCGCGCGCACGCTCTCCAGCGTGGTGAACTATACCTGCAACCGCCGTCTGCCCTATGTGCAGAACAAGAAGATCGGCCCGACGGTGGCAAAATATTACTGTCTGTGGCTGGCGCAGCTGATGCTGTCCTTTGTGGGCGTGTGGGCGGCGTGCACCGGGCTGCACATGGACGACATGCTGGCCAAGCTGCTGGTGGACGCGCTTCTGGCCGTGGCCAGCTACCAGGTGCAGCTTCGATGGGTGTTCAGTGAAAAGACGCTGCGGCCGGTGCTTTACAAAAGCGGCGAAGCCGCGCAAACGGAATGCTTGCGTGCGTCCGGCCGGGTTTCGCGAGACGAAACAGAGGCGGAAGCCGACAAGCGCCGGGGTTTTGACGCAGGTGAAATGGAGGCGGAAGCCGACAAGCGCCCGCAGCACGCGGCGGGCCGGGAGGACGGCGGCAGGGGGGCGGCGCTGTGAACCAAAAGAAGATATACGGGCCGCTGGCGCGCTTTTTACGCGCCGGTGTCCGCCCGTTTTTGCACAGATGGGATACCTCCGGCGCGCAGAAAGCGCAGCCGCCCGCCGTGTATGTGGTGCATCACCGCAATATGTCCGGCCCTGTGCATACGCTGGCCCTGCTGCCGGACGAGCCGCGCCCCTGGGTGCTGCATGTTTTTCTGGACAGGCACGAATGCTTTGCCCAGTATTACGGCTACACATTCCGCAAACGGTTCGGCTGGCCCGCTCCGGCGGCCTGGGCGGCGGCGGGGGTGCTTTCGCTGGCCGTGCCCGCGGTGGTGCGCTCTTTCGGAGCCATCCCGGTCTACCGCAGCCTGAAGGAAACGCGGGATATGATGGAGCAAAGCGCGCAGGCGCTGCTGCGCGGTGAGAGCATCATGCTGTGCCCCGACGTTGCCTACGACAGCGCCGCGCCGGCCACGGGCGAGATCTACAAGGGCTTTTTGCAGCTGGAAAAGCTGTACCATGCCGGGACGGGGGCGCATCTGCGCTTTGTTCCGGTGTACTGCGGGAAAACAAAGCGCGTCGTCACGGGCGAACCCGTCTGCTTTTCAGACGGCGCGCCGTTCCGCACCCAGAGGGAGGAAGTGGCCGGACGCATTGTGGACGGCCTGAACGCGCTGGCCGCCGCCTGCGGCGAGCTGGAGCGGGAGGCAGCGGAAAGGAGCTAGGGCAAACACCTCTTACAGAAAAATGGGCAATTTTGCGCCGCCGTTCTTCGGAACGGCGGCGTTTTTGCGTTTTCCGGAAAAACGGACGCGGAAAGGTTTATGCTGGAAAGCGGAAGGGGCAAACCTCTTTCAAAATACACAAAAGCAGGAGGGACCCGGTATGAAGCAGAAGTACGGATGGAGCAAGGGCCAGGAGGAACAGAAGCAAAAGGCATTGGAGGAAAAGCTGCGGAAGCGGGCTTACACGGCGGCGTTTGAGGCGGCGCAGCAGCGAAAGGAAAAGCCGTGGCAAAGCTGGGACGAGGCGTTCAGCGAACGGCTGGCAAAGCAGCCGTTCATTACGGAGGAGGAGCGGAGGCCGTTCCCGCCGGAGGGCGCGGGGGCGCAAAACGCCTTTTACAGAGGGGAAAAGCAGCTGTGGCCGGGCTTGGGGGAAACGTGGCCGGGGCAGGCGCGCCGGGCAGAGGGAACCCCTTGGGCGGCGCTGCCGGGGAACCGGCCGGACGGCACGGGAGCCATGCTTTTGGCGGGGCAGCGCCGGAGCCTGGCGCAGGCCGCGCCGGGCGGGGAGCCGCCTGCCGGGCCGGAGCAGGGCGTGCCCGGCCTTGCGCTTGAGGGCGTGGACCCGGCGTACCGCGACGCGGTGTATGCGGGGCAGGCGCTGGCGGAGCTGCTGCGGCCCGAGCGGCGGAAGGCGGGCACGGAGACCGGCAAAGCATTGCAGCCCGGCGGGGGATATGGTACACTGAGAGCGGAAGAGAACGGCGCGGGGCGGACAGCTATTGGTCAAAACGGTGTTTCCGGCCTTACGCAGGCGGTTGACGGTGGGGAAAAACCGCAAAGCGGCGGAACAGAGAAAAACGGCACGCCGCCGCCCGAAGCGTGGATCGATAAGCCGCCGCAGCCCGACGGCTGGATCGAGGATGCCCCGCGCACCGACGGGCAGCGGGGGAAAATACAGTATTACGGGCAGGAATACCAGGGCACCTGGAAAAACGGAGAGCTCTATTTGGACGAAACAAGCCAATATCTGTTTTTGGTGCAAACCGGTGTAGTGGGTTCTATCCCGTCCTATTTGCTGTATGACAAATACAAGGGCTTGAGCGTTTCGCAGATCGTCAACGAGGCCCGCTTGCCGCTGGACCCGTCGAAGCCGCTTCCAAAGGCTTCGTCGGATGTGCAGGAAGCAATCGATTGTGTGGAGCTGCCGCCGGAGGTTACAGAGCACGCGAAATACCTGTATCAGACGCTGCCGGGCGGCACGCAAGAAAAGACGACCCACCGTTTTGTGGATAAGGCCAATACCACCGGCCCGGTTACGGTAACGGATGTGACCGTTGTTGAAGACCTCCCGGAAAAAATCACAAATTCAACGCGGTCTCTGGCCGATTACATCGCGCAGGCAACGCAGCAGGTTTCTCTTTTTGGCCCGGGCGACAGCGTGGGTGTGGGGAGCGTGAACGGAAAGCCCATCGATGGGGATCTGTTGATGGGGATACTTGGGCTGCTGAACACGGTTGCATCTGCGGTTCCGAACAAGACCTATGAGCATGCGCAGCAGGTGAAGGAAGCGGCGCCCCGCGTTAAAGAAGAAGCAGAGGAACCGGATGAGAAAAGCGCAACAGAAAGAATCCGCGTTGCATACGAGGTAGTCGTACGCACAGGGTATTACGATGCGGCCGGGCGGCTTGTGCTGGATGGCAGCGTTTTGGGGGAACGGTACATCATGGGGGTGAAGCAGTAAATGAACAGGGCGTGGCGTTCCAGAGCGATTCAGAAAATCGGCTTTTTTGCGATTCTGGCGGTGCTTGGGCTGATGGTTGTGCGTTGGTGTTTTTTTATGCGGGCGCAGGCCATGCCCACCACGCTGGATATGACCTACAGCAACCAGCAGAATAACAAACGCGCGGGGTATACGTTCACCATTGGAGACGCCGTTTATTATCCGAGCCGGAACGGAATGGGCTACCTGGTGCAGGGAAGAGAGGGCAAGGCGTCGCTTTCGCAGTGCCCGGCGCAGGAGAGCGAGGCGTATGTCGTATATACGAAAGACGATAGCGATCCGTACAAGCTTTATGTGTACAGCAAGGCGGAGGAGGCTGTTGTTTTAAAAATAAAGGACGTCGAAAGTTGGTGGCTTGCGGGAAATACGCTGTTTTATTCCAGGGCGTGCACCGACCATCTGATTGTGGGTTATTACCCGGAGGACGTCTACGCCGTTTCGCTGGACACACGGCAGGAGAAGCTGCTTGTGGAGAATGTTATGAGTTTTCTTGCCTTGCGGGAAGACAAGCTGATTTACACGCTGTACCGCGATGTGGAGTATGAGAAGGACGGGAAGCTCCCCGTTTACCAGGAGGAACCGGCGCAGGTTCCGTATTACGAGATGACGCTGCCGGAGGGCGGCGTGCGAAGGCTGGGGCAGTTTGCGTATACGGGCAGCGGGAGCTTCCGCCTGTACCATTCGTTTGTTGAGGGCGATTGCTTTTATTACACAGACAGGGTCGACGGACGCCGCGTTGTAATGCGGTATGACGTTGCCGCCCGCAGAAAGGATATCGTATATGACGGGGATTTTGCGGGCCTGAAAAATGTTTTTGAAAACGCCCTTTATCTTTCCCGCGACAAAACAAATGGGGACAAAATGGACAAGGAATTTTTTTGGTTCAATATGGAGACGCGGCAGGAGAAGCTGTTTTTTACCATCACCGATGCCGATGAGGTGAGCAGCTCGTCGGTTGCGGTGCTTCGGGAGGG
>Ga0129308_1000820_pt1 | contig 40312 bp, 29 predicted proteins | sample L827metagenome_FD_94440 | JGI IMG/M metagenome (GOLD analysis project Ga0129308, IMG submission 94440) | Ring-tailed lemur group fecal microbial communities from Wisconsin, USA - L827 metagenome | ecosystem: Host-associated > Mammals > Digestive system > Large intestine > Fecal | place: USA... | reverse complement strand
AGAAGACGACCGAGGAGAACGCTGTGAACCGCAGCCTGAAGGAGATCCATAGTATGGTGACACTGGTGAAGCAGGACAGGGAGGTGTCAATCGGGTTTATGAAATGGTATGAAAAAGAAAAGATGCTGATCCGTATGGGCCGGGAGGAACAGGAAGCTGAGACGGAGAAGCAGCGGCAGCGGGCAGATGCTGAAAAGCAGCGTGCAGATGTCGCAGAGGCTGAATTGAGATTATTGAAGGAGAAACTGGATGAACTTCTGGCGCAGAGGTCACAGTCGCAGGTTCCTTCTGGTGAGGAGAATCACAGCTAAAACACGGATGGTTTGCCTCTGAAAATGGGAAGCAAATAGTTTAAAACTAATTTATTACGGAATTGTGACAAAACATATAAAAAATAACGAGAAATAGTGAAGAAAATTATTAAAAAAAGAGATGAAAAAATCTGGAAACATGATATAATATCTATATTATGAGTGGAACTCATATAAATTTAAAAAATTAAAGAAAAGGAGAAGAGAGGATGAAAAGAGATTTTTTGAGACGTTCTCTGGCACTTGCAGTAGCAGTGTCGATGACAGTTTCATCATTCCCTGGCGCTGCCTTCGCAGAAGAGGCGGTCTATGAAGAGATCGTTGCCGATGACGCTGTAGAAGTAGCTGACGTGGGTACTGATGAGATCGTTGCTGATGATGCCGCTGTAGTAGCAGAAGAAGTGGCAGAAGCAGAAGTAGCTGAGACGCCGCTCGAGGCTGAGGCACCGGCTGAGGATGCTTCAATTGAGATCGAGACAGTTGAAGAGGTCAGCGCGGATGAGGTGGCTGAGCTGTATGCAGGCACGACACCGGCTAAGGTGGATGGAGTAGCAGTAGATGAGGACAATAATCTCACATGGTATGCAGATGTTGCTGCAGATGGATATGAGATTAGCGTCACGGGAGCAGACAACAAAGAATATAAGGATGGCGGAAACTATCTGTGGAAAACAGGCCTTGCAACCTCCATTGGTACAGAGGATCTGACTAATGCAGATGGAGACGGTATGGTATCTGGTACGTATTCTGTTAAGGTACGTGCGGTGAATAATTATTACGATGCAACGACTGGCGAGTGGCAGAGACTTGAGGGCGAGTGGTCGAATCCAGTTAATTATACGGTCAAGGCTGCTGTGACGCCGGATGCAGTCAGCAATTTCAAGGTTTCTGAGGATGGCAAGTTTATCACATGGAATTCTGATGGTGCGGATCGCTATGAGATTTCCGTGAAGGATGCTCAGGGCAGAGAATATTATTCTTATATTAGTTCTGAATGGAATAGCGAGACTCAGAAATATGACTACAAACCAGTTTATAATTATGTATCCTGGAATTCGTATTCTCCGCGGTCAAATTCGCTGAGAACTTACACGCAGCAGGCAGATGGCAGCTATAAGCCTGTGACTGTGACGAATGCGGAGGGTAAGGAAGAGGATGTTACTGCATTTGCACTTGGCGAGGCCTATACTGTTTCGGTGCGTGCGGTCAACTTCGATGGCAGCAAGAGACTTGAGAGCGCATGGTCTGCGCCGGTATCCTTTACACTTAAGACTCAACAGGCGCCGAGTAAGATGGCAACACCTGTCTTTGATGAAAAAGAACAGGCTCTTTCCTGGTATTGTGTAGATAATTATAATGATATCCAGATGGAGATCAAGGATGCGGCAGGTAATGTTTACTATAATGGTTATGACTGGAATTATATTGGTTATGATCCGGAGACATGGGAGTCTAAGTATGAATATGTGCTTAGATATCCGGTAGTAAACGGCAATCGGTTAAATGTATCAGAACAGCCGTCCTGGAAAGTATATAATCAGACCGGAACAGAAGAACCGGTAGCAGTCAAAGATGCAAATGGTAATGAGTACCATGCGTTCAAAGCAGGTGAGACGTACACAGTACGTATGCGCAGCCGTGCCTGGAACAATAATTCCACCAGTTCCAAAGATCAGTATCTGTATGGTGAATGGTCGGATCCGGTTAACTTTACGGTAAAGAAACCGGAGACTATCAATGCGAATGCAACACCGGGACAGGTATCAGGTGTATGGGTAAGCGGTAAGACACTGACCTGGGAGCCGGTGAAGAATGAGAAGGGATACAATACGGTCTACGAGGTTGCAGTCACGGACGTAGCAGGTAAGACATATTATGCCGGAATCACAAATATTACAGGCGAGGATGGCAAGCAGACGCAGAAGACAAATTATTGGAGACCGAATGGCAGCTATGACGGATCAATGGGTTATGTGTCCAATAGTGCATCACTGTCTAATCCGATTCTGTATACGTATGTAGCTGTGGATGATGGCCTGAAAGAAGACATCCATAAGGAGACTGGTGATAAGATTCGTGCGTTTGAGGAGGGCAATACATACAAGCTCAGTGTGCGTGCTCTTTATGCAAAGGATGATCCAGAAACGGGTAAGACAGTAGAGGTGGCAGGTGCATGGTCCAATACTGTTACGTACTCGATTCCGAAGGCTGACAAAGGTGTGAATGCCGCTCCGGCGAAGGTGACAGGTCTGACACTTAAGACAGAGGATGTTTCTGCTCCGGTGCTGCAGTGGAATTATGTACAGGATGCAGAGAGATACGAGGCGCTGATCACAGATGCTGCAGGATATCAGTATTATGCAGACTATGAACTGAAGGATGGCGTTCTTGTACCGGAATACAGATCAGTCGGTGGAACGGGTTACTATCCGAGTTGTGCGATAAGTTCTCTTAAAGGTCTGAAATCCTATGTTAAAGCCGCAGGCGTTTCTGTAGCGACTGTGACGGATGCAACGGGTAAGGATCTTGAGACGTTTGTTGCAGGCCAGACCTATTCGATTCAGGTACGTGCGGTGAACGCTTACAGAAAGTGGAATATTGCGGAACAGGAGTATGATGAGGCGGTTGAGCAGCCGGGCGAGTGGTCTGATGCAGTAACATATACGCCGGGTGCTGTGGCTCCGATCACCGATCTGGCTTATGTAGAAGAGGATGAGGATGCTTACTACTTCACATACAGTGCGGTACCTGAGAATTCGTCTATCTACTACCAGATCGCTACAGATGATAAGTTTACATCGACTTCTCTGCTTGGTACGGAGAATAGCTGGCGCTCAAATGGTTCAAGTGCGTACAAGCTGAGAATCAACAAGGATGTTGTTAAGTTTGTACCGGGTACGACATATTATGTAAGAGCTGTGAACAGCACAACCTATCCGAAGAAGGAAGAGATCGCTCAGATGGCGATTCCGGTAGCTTCTTTTGTAGCATCTGCAGAGGCAGTTAAGGCTCCGAAGAATATTACAGGTCTGAAGCTGTATGAGGAAACAGAAAGCAGTTTTGTATTCCATTTCGATGCAGTACTTGATTATGAGAACGGAGATCACTTTATTCTCCAGTACACAGATGTTGCACAGCCGGCAGAGACTGACTGGGTATCTGGTAATGTAGATTCGAGTTATATCTGGAAGAGTGTGCTGCATGAGGGTACGAATTATGTTCGTGCGGTTGCATTCATCTATGATGAGGATGGCGAGAGAGTATACGGCGAGAAAACTGTTCCTGTAGCAGTGGCGATCTCAAGAGCTACATCAGCAGTTGGAGAGCTTCAGCTCATCGAGAAGACGCAGGACAGATACGTATTTAAGATTACAGGCACGCCTCGTAAGGATGAGAAGGTTGAGTTCTGGTATTCAGAGTCGCCGGAGTTCACAAGCGACAGAGAGCTTACCGTAGTGCGTGATGAAGAAGAAGAAATCTATGACGAGTATGACAATTATGAAGATATTGTTTATGAGTATGAAGCAAGATTTCATGATTTGACGCCTGGTAAGACATACTATGTTCGTGCGCGTGTGATCAATGATGAAAAGGATGGTGCGGATCGCTACAGTGCATTCTCGAATGTTGTAACAGTCAAGGCTGAAATGGCAAGAGTTCATGTTTCTGCTTCCTCTATCGCGTCAAAGAGCATTACGCTGGCGATGAACAAGGTAAATGAAGATGGTTATCTGACAGGTTACCAGATTCAGAAGAAGGTTGGTTCGAAGTATGTAACGCTTGTCAGGACGACAAACAACACATACAAGGATTCTAATCTGTCTTCGGACAAGACGTATACGTATCGTGTAAGACCTTACTATTATGATAGCGAGGCGAAAACAACAACGAACGGCACATGGGCATACTTCCAGGCTACGACATGGGGCTCTGCACTGAACCTCAATGCAACGCCGAAGAGCAGTACTTCTGTGAAGCTGACATGGCAGAAGGTTACAGGTGCGAAGGGCTATGAGATTTACAGAAGAGTTGCAGGTTCAGCTACAACTACGGTTAGCAATGGATATGGCAATGGCTTTGGTAAGTATACACTGGTTAAGAAGATCACAAAGGCTTCTACGAAGAGCTACACGGATAAGAAGCTGACAAGCGGTCTGCAGTATGAGTACATGGTGCGTGCTTACAAGACGGTTGGTAAGAAGAAGTATTATATTTATGAGGGTGCGTATGTAGATATGTCCTTCGGCGCTTCTGTCAATATTAAGCGCGAGGTAAATAATGCAGATGGTTCTGTGAAGATTTACTGGACACAGGTATATGCAGGCGACGGTTATGTTGTTGAGCAGTATGATGAGAAGACGGATAAGTGGACAGCAGTGAAGAAGTTGAAGAAGTCTACTGGTTCCACAACACTTCCGGCAACAACCAAGAGGACAAGCTATCGTATCCGTGCATACAAGGGTACAGAGTATTCGTATGCAAGCCGCAGTATAGAGGTAGCTCCGGTTCTTGCGGCTGCTACTGGCGTCAAGGCTGTAGCAAATGCGGCAGACGGTTCGATCACAGTATCCTGGAATCCGGTTGCAGGTGCTGATTACTACATGGTTTACAGAACGACTTCTTCCTGGAGTGAGTATACTAAGAACACGAAGACGTATACTTATTGGACAGAAGAACCGGTGGCTGTATATGAAGCAGATCCTACAAGAGTCAGCGGCTACAAAGCGGTAGATTATGATGAGCGTACTGCTACGACGATCGTAGACCGCCCGATCAAATATACTGCTAATGGTACAACAAGGACACTTGAAGAAGGTCCGGTACCGGGTGTGAAGTACTACTACTTCGTAAAGGCATACGCAAAGGGTGCTGCTTACAATTATGAGAATAATTATGAGTATGGCACATCGAAGATCAGCGGCTGCAGCAAGGCAGCAACAGCTACCGTAACCGCTACTTCCGTAAAGAAGCCGACTCTGAGATCTGCAACAGCAGGCAAGAAGAGAGTAACTCTGAAGTGGAAGAAAGTGACAGGCGCTGATGGTTATGCGATCTATCGCTCCACGAAGAAGAAATCCGGCTACATTAAGATCGCTGAGGTAACGAAGGGATCTACAGTGAAGTATATTGACAAGACTGCGAAGTCAAAGACCAGATACTACTACAAGATCCGTGCGATCAAGTACAATGAGGCTGGTGCTACAACGTATTCTTCCTATTCTAAGGTAAAGAACGCGAGAGCAAAATAATTTACCCTGCATATGACCGGAATGGTCTGGTACAGGCGGTAAATTGAGAGAGAATGGCAGGGCGGCGGAGCAATCCGCCGCCCTGTTTTTGAACTCAGAAGGGTATATCCGGATCACTTTTATCAGGAAAAACCAGGAAAAACCCGCCGTAAAAAAATATCGAAAAAAAGTTGAAAAAAATTAAAAAAAGGTATTGACAAAGCGGCAAATAATGGTTATTATAGACTCATCAAAGAGATCTGATATAAAGGCAAACTCATTGAAAGATGGGGACGCAAAGCCAAGGGTCTAAGGTCCGAAAGGATTATGACAGCCGGTTGCCACATTCAACAGCTTGTGTAATAGCTGTATTTATAGTAAGGTTTTAAGAGTAGAGTGTTATAGAGCTTTCAGTGTAACATCTATTTGTCGAACAACTATAAAGCGAATGCGTTATGGTAACCGCCGGTTTCAAGAGAAATCAAGCGGTTATTTTTACGTCCTGGATCATTTATATCAGACGAGATTATATAATATTCAGGAGGAAAAGACTATGAAGGGTGAAAAGGTAAGAGCATTATTAAAGAACACATCGGTTAAGGCAGGAGCAGTGGTTTTGGCAACCGCACTCGTTTTCGGCAGCGGTCTGTGGTATGAGAGTTCACGGTCAGGAGTTCCGGAGCTCGTAACATTCGTTGACACAGATGGATCCATCGAGATCTCAGAGGAAGAGGTTCCGCTCGGAGCACCGCAGGTGACGACGCAGACGACAACCAAGAAGAAAACCAAGAAGATCAAGATGAAGAAGGCCGCGAAGAAGACCTACACGAAGAAGGGTAAGACCAAGACGAGCAAGAAGACAAACAAGTCTTCGAACGCTAAGGAAATCACAACGACCGAGACAGTTACAGAAACAAGCGTATTAAATAAGTATAAAAAGGGTTCCAAGGTTAACACACGTGTTACCACGATCAAGACGACAGTGACCAAGACGGTTGTGAGCAAGGCAGAGGGCCAGGTTGCACAGCAGGATTCTCAGCAGAGCGGAAATCAGGGAACACAGCAGGTAACGGATACTTCCATTACGAGCCTTGCATCCAAGGTTGATTCCAGAGTATCGAATGCATTCTCGACACTGGGATTTAAGATTGTGATCAACCCGAATGTTAACTACTCAGGTCTGTTCGATGCGAGAACACGCACGATCACACTGAAGAAGGCTGACGACACGATCTACCACGAGCTTGGACATTTCGTAGCATTCATGGCAGGCAATGTTGATACAGGCGCTAACTTCCAGGGAGTATTCAGCCGCGAGAAGTCAAAGTACACGGCATACAACAAGGCATACGTCCTTTCGAACAGCTCCGAGTACTTTGCAGAGTCCTTCAAGAACTACACACTGGATCCGAACGGACTGAGCGCTTCCAGACCGGAGACATACGCAGCAATCCAGTCCGCAGTATCAGCACTGACGAGCGCACAGGTATCCAAGATCGGAACAGTTTACAGCTCGATCTGGAAATAATGTAAGAGACAATCAAGCATAACTTGATATAGCTTCCTTTCAAAAAGCCCCCGCATTCGCGGGGGCTTTTGCCGTGCTAATTTTCTGTGTTTTCTGTAGTTTCTGCGCTTTCTGAACGTTCCGTATTCTCTGTAGTTTCTGTGTTTTCTGTACTTTCTGTATTTTCTTCGATCATTTCGCCTGTCGTTTCTTCGACTGACCAGTGATCCGGATCTTCATCTTCAGATTCATACTTCGGCATATATTTCGCGAAGACCTTTTTGAGGAAAAATCCATTCGCGTAAGCGATGATTGCGAAGCCTGCGAGGAGCCATATCAGCATACCGTACACGAGTGTGTATGAGGTCAGGAAAGTGATAATTACGGATCCTACGGTGATGACGATCATCACGACCGTGCGCGGGAAATCTGCGATTGCCATGATCAGCGCATTCTTCATTGTTATGCGGACCTTGTTGTAGAAGCGGGCCTGGATCGGGAACACGTAGATCAGCACCATCGCGTACACAATCACGGTCGCCGTCAGGAAAATCCGGAAGAAGTTGGCTACACTGCCGCTCGCATAGCTCATGATGTAGAAGTCGGCCCCGAGCAGAAGTCCGATCGCGAACAGGATCAGCCAGATGCAGGTGGACTGCCGGAAATTCTCCTTGAAGGATTTGAAGAAGGGTTTGACGATGTAGCCCTCCTCATTCTCGGCCATTTTCAGGGTAACGTAGTTCAGTGCTGTCAGCGACGCCCCGATCGTGACAATCGGCAGGCTGCAGACGATGAACAGAAGATTCAGGATCATCAGATCTGCGAGGCGGCCGAGCGCACGGAACACAGGGTTGTCCATGTTGAATAAATTTCTCATTGGTTTTATTCGCTCTCCTTTATATATAAAATTAATAAAGAGTATATTAGATTTGAAGCAAAAAATCAACGAAGTTCGCGCAGTTTATAAAGGATTCACAAAAATTTCAGTTATGTTCATAGATTTTCCACGATTCGCAAATTGACAATGAAGGAAGGGCCGGACTATAATTAGATGATATGTGTAAAATACCACTAATATACTGTTTGGTATATGGTTGCAGGAAAGAGGCGTTAGTGGTCGCGGTGTGAACCGTAACGAAGAGATTGAGCAGAAGGGAGCAGCCACTATGTTGTACGATAAGGTGTCCACGAATATGAACTTTGTCGAGCGGGAGAAGGAGACCGTGAAGTTCTGGAAGGACAACAGGATTTTTGAGAAGAGTATGGAGAACCGCAAGGAGGGCGAGACCTATACGTTCTATGACGGCCCGCCTACGGCGAACGGCAAGCCGCATATCGGCCATGTCCTGACGCGCGTCATCAAGGATATGATTCCGCGCTATCAGACGATGAAGGGCAAGATTGTACCGCGCAAGGCCGGATGGGACACGCACGGACTGCCGGTAGAGCTGGAGGTCGAGAAGCTGCTCGGCCTGGACGGCAAGGATCAGATTGAGGAGTACGGCCTGATTCCGTTTATTGATAAATGTAAGGAGAGCGTCTGGAAATACAAGGGCATGTGGGAGGATTTCTCCGGCACGGTCGGTTTCTGGGCGGATATGGATGATCCGTATGTCACATACCATGACGACTATATCGAGTCGGAGTGGTGGGCGCTGAAGAAGATCTGGGACAAGGGCCTGCTGTACAAGGGCTTCAAGGTTGTTCCGTACTGCCCGCGCTGCGGGACGCCGCTGTCGGCGCAGGAGGTTGCGCAGGGCTACAAGACGGTGAAGGAGCGCTCCGCAATCGTGCGTTTCAAGGCGGTCGGCGAGGATGCGTATTTCCTTGCATGGACGACGACGCCGTGGACGCTGCCGTCGAACGTCGGCCTCTGCGTGAACCCGGAGGAGTCATACTGCAAGGTGAAGGCTGCGGACGGCTATACCTATTATATGGCCGAGGCGCTGCTTGACAAGGTGCTCGGACGGCTCGGCGACGAGGAGAACGGTGTTAAGGCATACGAGATCCTTGAGAGATACAAGGGTACGGAGCTCGAGTACCGTGAGTATGAGCCGCTGTTCGCGTGCGCAGGAGAGTCTGCAGCGAAGCAGCACAAGAAGGGCCATTATGTAGTCTGCGACGGCTACGTTACGATGTCGGATGGTACCGGTATCGTCCACATCGCTCCGGCATTTGGTGAGGATGACGGAAGAGTCGGACGCAAGTACGATCTGCCGTTCGTCCAGTTCGTTGATGGCAAGGGCAACATGACGGCGGAGACTCCGTATGCCGGACTGTTCGTGAAGGACGCCGACAAGCCGATCCTGGTGGATCTTGAGAAGGAAGGCAAGCTGTACGAGGCTCCGAAGTTTGAGCATGATTATCCGCACTGCTGGCGCTGCGATACGCCGCTGATTTACTATGCGCGTGAGTCCTGGTTCATCAAGATGACGGAGGTACGCGACGACCTGATCCGCAACAACAACACGGTCAACTGGATTCCGGAGAGCATCGGCAAGGGGCGTTTCGGAGACTGGCTTGAGAACGTGCAGGACTGGGGTATTTCGAGGAACCGTTACTGGGGCGCGCCGCTGAATATCTGGGAGTGCGAGTGCGGACACATGCATTCGGTCGGCAGCCGCGAGGAGCTGTACGAGATGAGCGGCAATGAGGCGGCGAAGACCGTCGAGCTGCACCGCCCGTACATCGACGAGATCACGATTAAGTGTCCGAAGTGCGGCAAGCCGATGCACCGCGTGCCGGAGGTAATCGACTGCTGGTTCGATTCCGGTTCGATGCCGTTTGCGCAGTATCACTATCCGTTTGAGAATAAGGAGTATTTTGAGAATCATTTCCCGGCGCAGTTTATCTCCGAGGCGGTTGACCAGACGAGAGGCTGGTTCTACTCGCTGATGGCGATCTCGACGCTGCTGTTCAATAAGTCGCCGTTCGAGAATGTCATCGTGCTCGGCCATGTGCAGGATGAGAATGGCCAGAAGATGAGTAAGTCCAAGGGCAACGCGGTCGATCCGTTCGATGCTCTGGAGAAGTACGGCGCAGATGCGATCCGCTGGTACTTCTACATCAACAGCGCTCCGTGGCTGCCGAACCGCTTCCACGGCAAGGCCGTCGTTGAGGGCCAGCGCAAGTTCATGGGGACGCTGTGGAATACCTACGCGTTCTATGCGCTGTACGCGAACATTGACAATTTCAACCCGACAGAGCATACGCTTGCGTATGATAAGCTGCCGGTGATGGATAAATGGCTTCTGTCGAAGCTGAACTCGATGGTGAAGTCTGTCGACGACAATCTCGGCCATTACAGGATTCCGGAGGCGGCGCGCGCGCTGCAGGAGTTCGTTGACGACATGAGCAACTGGTACGTCAGGAGGAGCCGTGAGCGCTTCTGGGCGAAGGGCATGGAGCAGGATAAGGTCAATGCGTACATGACGCTGTACACGGCGCTTGTCAATACGTGCAAGGCTGCCGCTCCGATGATCCCGTTCATGACAGAGGACATTTACCAGAATATCGTGCGCCGGATCGATGCGTCCGCGCCGGAGAGCATCCACCTGTGCGATTTCCCGCAGGTGAATGAGGCATGGATCGACGCGCAGCTCGAGAAGGACATGGATGAGGTGCTGAAGGTCGTTGTGATGGGTCGTGCCTGCCGCAACACCGCGAACATCAAGAACCGCCAGCCGGTTGCGAAGATGTTCGTCAAGGCTCCGCAGGAGCTTGCGGAGTATTTTGTCGATATTATCCGCGACGAGCTGAACGTCAAGTCGGTAGAGTTCACGGCTGACGTCAGCGGATTTATCTCATACAACTTCAAGCCGCAGCTCAAGACGGTCGGCCCGAAGTACGGCAAGCTGCTCGGGAAGATCCGCCAGGCCCTGCCTGCGCTTGATGGCAACGCTGCGATGAATGAGCTGAAGACGAAGGGTGCAGTCACGCTGAATTTCGACGGCGCCGAGGTCGTGCTGGCTGAGGAGGACCTTCTGATCGAGGTCGCTCAGACGGAGGGCTACGTCACCGAGACGAACGGCGATATTTCGGTTGTCATTGATACGAAGCTGACGCCGGAGTTGCTCGAGGAGGGCTTTGTACGCGAGCTGATCAGCAAGATCCAGACGATGCGTAAGGAAGCAGGCTTTGAGGTGATGGATAAGATCCGTGTTTCTGCGAAGGATAATGACAAGATTATTGCGCTCCTTACTAAATTTGAAAAAGAAATTCTTTCAGAGGTTATGGCCGGTGAATTCGTTGCCGGCAGTGTCAGCGGCTACACGAAGGAGTGGAGCATCAACGGGGAGAACGTCACACTCGGTGTGGAGAAACTCTGACGCGGGAATCCGCAGTCTGTTTATATAGATGATCGTAACTGTTCAGCGCAGCCCGAAGCACTTGCTGCTGAGGGCGTAAGAACATGATTCAGGAGTGCAAAATCTCATCGCCGCAGGCGATTTTTATAGATTTTGCATCGTAACTATGAAGGTACTGAATAGTTACGATAGGGCAGGTATTTCAGTACGGGATATGACATGGGGGCAACTTAGAAAGGAAAGGATTCTGATATGGGTAAGTTAATTGATAAGGAAGTATTTAAGGAGCGTGTGAAGGAAAACGTCAGGACGCTGTACCGCAAGACGCTGAAGGAAGCGAATCAGCAGCAGCTCTTTCAGGCGGTTTCCTACGCAGTGAAGGATGAGATTATCAACAACTGGCTGGCGACACAGAAGCAGTATGAGATGGATGATCCGAAGACCGTCTACTATATGTCGATGGAGTTCCTGATGGGCCGCGCGCTTGGCAACAACCTGATCAACCTCTGTGCTTACAAGGAGGTCAAGGAGGCCCTCGAGGAGATGGGCTTTGACATCAATGTGATTGAGGACCAGGAGCCGGATGCAGCGCTTGGCAATGGCGGTCTTGGCCGTCTGGCGGCGTGCTTCCTCGATTCTCTGGCGACACTTGGCTACTCGGCTTACGGCTGCGGTATCCGCTACCGTTACGGTATGTTCAAGCAGAAGATCGAGAACGGCTATCAGGTGGAGGTGCCGGATAACTGGCTGAAGGACGGCAACCCGTTCGAGCTGCGCCGTCCGGAGTACGCGAAGATCGTCAAGTTCGGCGGCTATGTGCGCGTCGAGTACGATGAGAAGCGGAGACGCAACAATTTCATCCAGGAGGGCTATCAGTCGGTGCGCGCCGTGCCGTTTGACCTGCCGATCCTCGGCTACAACAACAATATTGTCAACACGCTTCGAGTATGGGATGCGGAGGCTATTACGGACTTCCATCTTGACTCCTTTGACAAGGGCGACTACCAGAAGGCGGTTGAGCAGGAGAACCTTGCGAAGAACCTTGTCGATGTGCTTTACCCGAACGACAATCACTATGCAGGTAAGGAGCTCCGCCTGAAGCAGCAGTACTTCTTCATCTCGGCGAGCGTCCAGACTGCGATCGAGAAATATAAGAAGTCTCACAACAATATCCGCAAGTTCTACGAGAAGGTGACGTTCCAGCTCAACGATACGCACCCGACCGTGGCTGTGGCGGAGCTGATGCGTATCTTGGTTGACGAGGAAGGTCTCGAGTGGGATGAGGCGTGGGAGGTTACGACGAAGACCTGCGCTTACACGAACCACACGATCATGGCCGAGGCGCTCGAGAAGTGGCCGATCGAGCTGTTCTCGAGACTGCTTCCGCGTATCTACCAGATCATCGAGGAGATCAACCGCCGTTTCGTGAACGAGATCCAGCGCAGATATCCGGGCAATCAGGAGAAGATCCGCAAGATGGCAATCATCTACGACGGACAGGTCAAGATGGCTCATCTGGCAATCGCTGCAGGCTTCTCCGTCAACGGCGTGGCAAGGCTGCACACAGAGATCCTGATGAATCAGGAGCTGCGTGACTTCTACGAGATGATGCCGCAGAAGTTCAACAACAAGACGAACGGTATCACGCAGAGACGTTTCCTGCTGCATGCGAATCCGCTGCTGGCTGACTGGGTGACGGCTCATATCGGAGATGAGTGGATCACAGACCTTCCGCAGATCGCGAAGATGAAGGTGTACGCAGAGGATCCGAAGGCTCAGCAGGAGTTCATGAACATCAAGTACCAGAACAAGCTGCGTCTTGCGAAATATATCAAGGAGCACAACGGCATCGATGTTGATCCGCGCTCTATTTTCGACGTACAGGTAAAGAGACTGCACGAGTACAAGCGCCAGCTTCTGAACATCCTGCACGTGATGTACCTTTACAATCAGATCAAGGATCATCCGGAGATGGAGTTCTATCCGAGAACGTTTATCTTCGGTGCGAAGGCTGCGGCAGGCTACCGCCGCGCGAAGCTGACGATCAAGCTGATCAACAATGTTGCGGATGTGATCAACAACGATAAGTCGATCAACGGCAAGCTGAAGGTTGTCTTTATCGAGGATTACCGCGTATCGAACGCGGAGCTGATCTTCGCGGCGTCGGATGTCTCCGAGCAGATTTCGACGGCAAGTAAGGAGGCTTCCGGTACGGGCAACATGAAGTTCATGCTGAACGGCGCTCCGACACTCGGCACGATGGACGGTGCGAATGTCGAGATCGTCGAGGAGGTAGGCATCGAGAACGCGTTCATCTTCGGTCTGTCTGCCGACGAGGTCATCCGCTTCGAGAACGAGGGCGGCTACCGTCCGACGGACTACTTCAACAATGACCAGGATATCCGCCGCGTGCTGATGCAGCTCATCAACGGCGAGTATTCGCAGAACAATCCGGAGCTGTTCCGCGATATCTACGATTCTCTGCTGAACACGAACAGCAGCGACCGTCCGGATACCTACTTCATTCTGGCTGACTTCAAGTCGTACGCGGAGGCGCAGCAGCGCGTCGAGAGAGCGTACCGCGACGAGGCAGGCTGGGCAAAGATGGCGATCCTGAACATGGCAAGCTGCGGCAAGTTCACCTCCGACCGTACCATCCAGCAGTACGTGGATGAGATATGGCATCTGGATAAGGTGACGGTAAAGATCGATCCGGATTCGTTTGAGGTGCAGTAAGAGGAGCTATCGTTGCAGTCCGGTTCCGGCTGAGCGGTAACAGATTTTATAAGAAGCGCCGTAAAGGCGTATGGAATATTTCCCCCCGGGAGGCCGGGTATGGCTTTCCGGGGGGTTTTTGCGTCATAAAGATGCTGCGTGTGAATTTTTAATTGTGCGGAGCACATTCTTTTTGATTCAGGCGTATAAACAGTACGTTTCTGGAAATCCTATCTGTAACCAAATATTGACGAGGTGAATGATATGGATAGAAGGAATTTCAAGAACTTTATTATGAAACGCAGCAGTATCTGGACGCTGAGTCTGTGCATGACGGGGATTATTGTGCTTGGCGGTATCGCGGCAGTGGATAACTCCCGCAGGAAAGAGAACAGTCAGGTGGAGACGGAGCTTGATCAGTCGGCATTGCTGGAGAATCAGGTGAAAGGTCACGCGGATGACGTCAATGATACGTTGCTGAATGCGATGAATGAGGAGCAGGCGGAGAGCGGTGCTGCGGTTGACGCGAATGCGGACGGCATGGCGGCGCAGGATGGGACAGACGGTATTCCGGCCGGAACGGACGGGGCTGCTGTGGGTGACGATGCGGCAGCGGACGGTGGTGCGGCGGATGCAGTGTCGTCGGCAGCGGATGGTTCCACAGACGTGGACGGAGCTTCTGAGGATGAATACACGGCGGCGGACGGAACTTCTGACGGGAACGCAGCGGATGAGGCTTCTGCCGGGAACACGGCGGATGACGACGTCTCGGAGGCGTCCTCTGCAAATGTTATCTCAGAGCAGGCATTGCTCGATGCGGGCGTCAGCTTTACAGAGGAGCAGGCTCTGATGTGGCCGTCTGCGGGAAGCATCCTGATCGATTACAGCATGGACGGGAGCGTCTATTTCCCGACGCTCAACCAGTATAAGTACAACCCAGCTCTGATTATCGGCAGTGCTGCAGGCAATCAGGTCCTCGCTTCTGCGAAGGGTATCGTGGAATCTGTCGGAGTTGATGAGGTTACCGGTACGACGCTTGTACTGAATATCGGAAACGGATACAGGCTGACGTACGGCCAGCTCAAGGAGCTCGCAGTCGCGGAGGGTGACGTCGTGGAAGCAGGCGCAGTCCTCGGTTATGTCAGCGAGCCGACGAAGTACTTCTGCGAGGAGGGCAGCAATCTTTACTTTGCGATGACGCAGGAGGACAAGGCGGTTGATCCGGTGCTGTATCTGGACTAAATCGTCAGCGCCCGGAGGGTGCTGGTCAGGCATCCGCTGTCCCGCGAGGTGTTTTCGGGCAATATGCACGAAAATCCCGAGGGTAGCAGCGCCAAAATGCGTTGAAAACGCATTTTGTGTGCATCGCGAAGCGTGTTCGCGGCGATATACGGAAGCAAGGTCTTGCACACTTTGGAGACGGAAGCGTATAATAGGAGCAGAAAGCTCAGGCGGCAGAGCAGACCGGCAGAGGCTGCGGTCCCCGGGATTCCCATGTATGCTGTACGAGAACGCCCTGCGGGATAGTGAATGCATGAGCAGTTACGAATACTTCTGTATATAGAATTTGCAGCCGGATTTATACGGAACAGAGGCATCGCAGATGCATTGCGGCCGGGCCACAGGAGGCCGCGGCCCCGGATGGAATACAGGACAGGACGGCTGCTTTAAATACAGGGGATGGGAGACCATCCCTTTACATACTGTATGCAGGCCGGCTCTGCTGCGCGGCGGCAGAGTACAGAGAGGTATGCAGGCCGGCCCTGCTGCGCGGCGGGCAGAGTGCAGAGCGGTATGCAGACAGGATGTATGAGCGGGGGATCATTTTGAATTATACATATATACTGCGGTGCAGCGACGGCACCTTTTATACGGGGTGGACAAACCATCTTGAAGAGCGCGTCCGCGCCCATAATGAGGGGCGCGGTGCGAAATATACACGCTCGCGCTCGCCGGTTGAGCTGGTCTATTATGAGGAGTTCGGGACGAAGCGGGAGGCAATGAGCCGCGAGGCCGCAATAAAGCGGATGACGCGTGCGCAGAAGCTGGCGCTGGTGGAGGCCGGGAAGAATGAGGGCGGGGAAATGGACGGACCGTAACGACAGACACACAGATTTATCTATATTATAAAAAGTAGATTGACTGGAACCTGAAAAGAAAATATAATAAGATATAAAACTGTAACGTAAATCAGGAACGAAAAACACAGGAGGATATTTGAGGATGCGGAAACTGCGCGGCATTTTGGGAGTGCTGGCGGCTGTCCTGACGATTTTTCTCGGATTGGGACTGTCGGCGCATGCTCAAAGTATGATTGCGGAGGGAACTTATTCGCAATCAAAAATAATAGAATTTGTTTTGAGCAAGCCGGGCGTTCTGTATCTTGAGTTTTCTTCGGAGGTTGGTGCAAAATCTGATGGGAATCAGGGCGTGAGAATTACTTTGAGCGGTTACCCCAGTATAGGTGAGGGTACGTTCGATTATCTGATGCCCTGCTTTTATGAATCAATAGAAACCCGGATTCCGACGGGGGAGCATAGCTGGACATACATGTACTGGCCGGAGGAAAAGCTTCCTGCCGGCAAATATACATTGGAGATACAGTCACTTCAGGAGGCAGCACTTGGCTCCTATAAAATGATGTATTATGACGACTTTGCGGACAGCCTGTCATTCCCGGAGTCGATCAGTGTGAGGACGGACGGAATGGCGAGCTTCACGTTGTCGGATTCGCTTCCGGAGGGCAGCTTTCACGGTATGAATCTGACGGTGGGAGACTCCAATGTGGCGATGGCTGTCTATGATAATGACGGTACGGTATACATATACGGGCTGAATCCCGGTACATGCTCGCTGACAGCGACGCTTGCGAATGGCAAGCGATACATATGTATCATCAATGTCACAGATCCGTCGGCCAGACTGGCGTACAAGTCCTGCACGCTGAGTGTGGGGGAGACTTTCCGCAATTATATGAAGTTCACGGAGAAGACGCCGAAATGGTCGAGCAGCAACAAAAAGATCGCGACGGTAAATTCCAGTGGGAAGGTGACCGGACGGAGCGTCGGGACATGTACGATTACGGCAAAGATCGGCAAGAAGAAGTACAAGTGCAAGATTACGGTCACGAAGCAGCAGCCGAATTTTGGCGCGTATCTGTGCGAATACAATCCGGTGGACAATTATTTTGTTGTTCAGATCCGCAACAAGAGCAACAAGCCGCTCACGATCTGCAGCAATGGCTCCGAGGTCAGACATGTAGAGAAGAAGTCTTACAACCGCAATGTGCGTCTCGCGAAGAATAAGGATATTGTAATCAAGCCGGGCAAGAGCGCCAGGGTGAAATTCTATGTGAGGGGCAATCAGGTCACGACGAACTTCTACGAGTTCACGCTGTACTCTAAAGTACGTTTTAAGGGACAGACGTATCCGTGGCATGTCTGGAATACGGAGAGTCTTTACAGGCTGGGGACGAAATGGAAGAAAACATACTGGAATAATAGCTGGTACGAGGGCTGGCTGCAGTAAAATGCCAGAGGGATGCGAAGCTGCAGCCTGGCCCTGACCGAATGGTCAGGGTAGCGCGTGGACAGGACAGCAAAAAGGGGGCGGATGATTCCGCCCCCTCAATTTTGCATTATTTTATTTGAAGTAACGATCCAGCAGGCCCTGGAATGCGCGACCGTGACGAGCCTCGTCCTTTGCCATCTCGTGAACGGTGTCATGGATTGCGTCAAGGTTCGCAGCCTTAGCCAGCTTAGCCAGCTCGAGCTTGCCTGCCGTAGCGCCGTTCTCAGCGGCTACACGCATCTCGAGGTTCTTCTTCGTGCTCGGTGTAACTACCTCGCCAAGGATCTCAGCGAACTTGGAAGCGTGCTCAGCCTCTTCCCATGCAGCCTTCTCCCAGTAGAGGCCGATCTCCGGATATCCCTCTCTGTGAGCAACTCTTGCCATAGCCAGGTACATACCAACCTCTGTGCACTCACCCTCGAAGTTTGCTCTCAGGCCAGCCATGATCTCCTCGCTAACGCCCTCTGTGATACCTACCTCGTGCTCGCATGCCCATGTCATGCCCTCGATCATCTCTTCGAACTTGTCAGCGCCAGCCTTGCAGATCGGGCACTGTGCCGGAGCAGCTTCTCCTTCGTAAACATATCCGCATACCTTACAGACGAATTTCTTCATGTTGTTGTCTCCTTTTCTTTATTATAAAATTTATTGATTCAAGTTATGCAGCAATCACTGTTTGTCGAATAAAAACAGTAATTGTTACTGATATGACTATAACATCTTTCCGGATGCTTGTCAAGCGTATTTCATATAAAAAATCTGTAAATCGCGTGAGGGGATAATCCGTCAACTGTCGGCAAGGCATTCTGCGCAGATCCCGTAAAAATTCGTCTGGCAGGACTCGATCCTGCCGGGAAAATCACGGTCTGCAGCCTCAATGACAGAATCAATATTCGACAGGTGGATATCATATACCCTGTGGCAGTGATTGCAGATAAAGTGCTGATGCTGTGCGACTACTGCGTCATAGTGCTCTGCGCCGCTTCCGGTCGCGATCTTCGCGATCTCCCCGATCTCGGACAGAAGGGCAAGATTGCGGTACACAGTGCCGAGACTGATGTTCGGATATTCCTCGCGCAGCGAAGTATAGATCGTGTCTGCAGTAGGATGATCCGTGCGGCCCTGCAGAAAATGTTTGATAGCTTCGCGCTGTCGGCTGTATTTTAATGTTGTCATCTTAGCTCCTTATAATAGTAATTGTTATCATATTTAATATAGCAAAAAGATGATATGATGTCAATTCTTTTCAAAAGGCAAATTATGGGTTATGATAAAGGTAAGTCATCCGGCCGGCCTGTCAGGAAGAATGGCAGGCGGTCCGGACTGTTCATGAAATGATATTTCAAAATGAAAGGGGCGTTCTTATGATTTATGATGTGATTATTCTCGGTTCAGGTCCTGCGGGGCTGGCGGCTGCCATCTACGCGCAGAGGGCAAGGCTTTCGGCTGTCGTGCTGGAGAAGGAATACATGAGCGGCGGTCAGGTCGTCAACACGTACGAGGTGGACAATTACCCGGGGCTGCCGGGGATCGGCGGCTTCGAGCTCGGCATGAAGTACCGCGAGCATGCGGAGAAGCTCGGCGCGCAGTTTATTAATATAGAAGCAAGACATATCGGACTTGAGGATGAGGGGCGTGTCAAGGTTGTCTACACGGACAAGGAGGAGTACCGTGCGCGCACGCTGATTCTTGCGATGGGGGCCAGCCACAGGAAGCTTGGCGTGCCGGGTGAGCGGGAGCTTGCCGGGATGGGCGTGTCCTACTGCGCGACGTGTGACGGGGCGTTTTTTAAAGGAAGGACGGTCACTGTCGTGGGCGGCGGGGACGTCGCCGTGGAGGATGCTCTGTTTCTGGCGCGCGGATGTGCGAAGGTGTATGTGATCCACCGCCGCGACGAGCTGCGTGCGGCCGCGTCCCTGCAGGAGCGTCTTAAAAAATGTGAGAATGTGGAGTTTATCTGGGATACGGAATTGACGGAGATCACCGGAGAGGATCACGTAGACTGCCTGAAGATCAGGAACCGAAAGGACGGCACGGAGCGCGTGCTCGATGTTGACGGTGTATTTATTGCGGTCGGGACAATTCCAAATACTGGAATCATTACAAAATTATTACAACTTGATGAATATGGTTACATCCGGGCCGGTGAGGACGGGAAGACGGAGATTCCCGGCATTTTCGCGGCGGGAGACATCAGAACGAAGCAATTAAGGCAGATTGTTACGGCTGTTTCCGATGGAGCGAACGCAATTACGTCCGTTCAGGAGTATCTGAATACGTTGTGATCCCGTAAAAATTACTTATTCCTTGTGAAAAAATTAAAAAATTATTGAATTTGCTTGACATACCAGTTCACATTTGTTATGATAAGCACGTAATAAATGTAATAAATTTGTAATAACTGGTAATAGATTTTGGAGGCGGGGATAAGTAATGAAAAGAGGAGTACTTCAGTTTACAGCTTGCTGTCTGGCAGTCGGGATGACGTTTACCGGAACGGGTTCCGTTGCTTTCGCAGCTAAGGATACAACGCTGGCGGGACTTGGAGCAGTTTCGGAGGATTCCGCTCAGGAGACACTTTCGATCAAGGAGCAGATGATGCTTGCGACTCAGGGGCAGACAGAAGGGAATGCGTCTGAGGAAGCAGCGGAGAATACTTCCGTTGAGACGTCGGAGGGGACGTCACAGGAGAGCGTGCAGCAGGCAGAGCCTGCAGCGGCAGAGGAAGTATCGGCGGACACGAGCATGAGCGGGGAGATTGCTTTTGCACAGTGTGAGGAATATATCAATGTACGCAGCAGTGCCGACGCGGGCAGTGAGGTAGTCGGCAAGGTTTATAATAACGGTTCGGTGACGATCCTCAGCCAGCAGGGTGACTGGTACGAGGTTCAGTCCGGCAATGCAGTAGGTTATGTCAAGGCAGAATATTTCGCGACCGGCGAGCAGGCACAGGCGATCGCGGATCAGGTTGCTTACAATGTGGCGACCGTTTATCCGGAGGCGCTGACCGTGCGTTCCGAGGCGAGCGAGGATTCCGAGCCGATCGGTATGGCATACAGCTCGGATGAGCTCGAGGTCGTTGCCTACGAGGGCGACTGGATGAAGGTTGCGCTTGGCGGCGACACATACGGTTATGTCAATGCTTACTATGTAGATTACGACACGTATTATCCGACGGCAGAGACGCTGGAGGAGGAGCAGGCGAGACTTGACGCTGAGTGGACTGCTTATCTTGAGCAGCAGGCAGCGGAGCAGGCTGCGGCAGAGCAGGCATACCTTGATGCGATTGCGCAGCAGGAAGCCTCCTATCAGGCAGAGCTTGACGCGGCGGCACAGGCAGCAGCGGCAGCACAGGCGCAGGCTGAGGCGAATGCAGCGGCGCAGGCACAGGCTACGGCTGCAGCACAGTCGTCAGTAGACCAGGCTTATCAGGCTTATCTGGATGCTCAGGCAACAGCGGACGCGGCGACACAGCAGGCGGACGAGCAGCTTGTATACGATACGGCGGCACAGGCCCAGGCTGCATACCAGCAGTATCTGGATGCAGTAGCAGCGGCGGATGCGCAGGCACAGGCTGAGGCGGACGCAGCGGCACAGGCCCAGGCGGCAGCCGATCAGGCAGCGGCAGACCAGGCAGCAGCGGATGCAGCGGCACAGCAGGTATATGAGGATACGTCTATCCCGGTATACGAGGACAATTCCTACGAGGAGCCGGCCTATGAGGAGCCGGTACAGGATACAGGCTCAAGTCTCGGCAGCCAGATCGTGAATTTCGCGACACAGTTTGTCGGCAACCCGTATGTATGGGGCGGCACGAGCCTTACGAACGGCGCTGACTGCTCAGGCTTCACACAGTCCGTATTTGCGAACTTCGGCATCAGCATTCCGCGTACGGCGGCGGCACAGTCCGGCAGCGGTACTCCGGTTGACTTAAGTGAGATTCAGGCAGGCGACCTGCTGTTCTACTACGGCGACAGCGGCATCGGCCATGTGACAATGTACATGGGCAACGGCCAGGTCGTTCATGCGAGCACCTCGAGCACAGGTATTATTATTTCAGATTACGGTTACAGAACACCGTGCTGCGCAAGGAGATACTGGTAAATTTGATCACCATTCATAGTAAAGGGAGAGCCCACCGCGGAAGCGGCGGGCTCTCTCCATATCCCCATAATTTTTTAAGAATTCCGGCGGTACATCTCCTTGCGCGATATCGTGTAAGGTGCTATACTGGAAAACAAATGATTTGAGACAGGGGATTAGCGCTGCAGTCTGCCTGGCTGCTATGGATCAGCAGGTTTGCGTTTATGAGGCGTGTACGGACTGTGGCGGAGGAGATAAGGTATGGCAAAGAATGACTGGTATGAGGCCGGTGATCAGATCAGGAAGATTGTACAGGATGCGGTGGAAAGCGGGGATTATACGCAGCTTGGCAATACGATCACCGGCGTAGTGAATGAGGCGGTCGACGGGATTCAGTCGGTTCTGAAGGAGAGCCTGAACAATATCGGGACGTCCGGGCAGGGCGTAGCGGACCGTTCCGGCGGTGCGGGCGGACAGCATGGGGCAGGATCTTCCGGCGGTGTGAGCGGACAGTACGGGGATGCAGGCCGGTATGATGAGGACAGGCGTTATGGTGCGTCCGGCCGCAACAGGTTTGATGATATTTACGGCAACGAGGGGGACGGGCGCCGTCCTCATAATGAGGCGGCCGAGCGGATTCGCAGGAATATGCGGGAGCGCGACGGGCGGCGCGGGCAGGCGCAGGGCAGCGGGTACGACCAGTCCCATCTGCATGTGCGGTCAAGAGATGAGCTGCAGCGTTCGGTCAAATCAGCGAAGCTCCGTGTGCCGGGCGAGCTTTCCGGCAAGATCATGAAGTGGTGCGGCTACAGTCTGAGCTCCATATTCGGACTGGCGCTTGGGATCCTTATCATCATCGGTGTGCTGGCTGAGGAGAGTATGGTGGCGATACCTGCCGGTGTCATAGCGCTGCTGTTTGGCACGACCTTCTGCGTCGGCAGGGGCGGGAGCAGCCGCGTTGCGCTGGCGACACGGTTCCGCAAATACAAGGAGATTCTCGGTACGCGTACCTACTGTCTGATTGAGGAGCTCGCGAACGGGATTGGCGAGAGCAGCAAGTTTGTGCGCAAGGATTTAAAGAAGATGATCGGCAGGGGCTTTTTCAAGGAAGGCTATCTTGACGGCAAGAAGACGCTGCTGATGACGAGCCGGGAGACGTACCAGCAATATCTGACGACGCAGGCTGAGTATGAGCGCGGTGCGATCGGAAGATCCGCTGCGGCGGAGGATGCGGGCCGGACGCCGGACAAGGCTGCCAGTCAGGAGCCTGCCGGTGAGAAGCCGCGCCGGAAACTCTCTCCGGAATGCCGCGAGCTCATTGAGGAGGGACGCCGTTACATCCAGCATATCCACGAGTGCAACGATAAGATCGAGGATGAGCAGATGTCGTCGAAGCTCGACCGGCTCGAGCTTGTGATCACGAGGATTTTCCGCGAGGCGGAGAAGGATGATTCGGTGGTAAGCGACCTGAAGAAGATGATGAGCTACTATCTGCCGACGACGCGCAAGCTGCTGGATGCGTACTGTGAGATGGACGCGCAGCCGATCCGCGGGCAGAATATCGAGACGACGAAGAAGGAGATTGAGGACGCGCTTGACACGATTAACAGTGCGTTCGAGAAGATGTTCGACAGCTTCTTCGAGGAGAAGGCGTGGGATATCTCGTCGGATATCAGTGTGCTGAATACGATGTTTGCGCAGGAAGGGCTTACGGGGAAGGATTTTCAGACGGCAGCCCGCTGATCTGCCCGGAACAGGCATACGGATTCCGGTTTTCTGATTTGGTATTATATTTATATGGAAGTAATTTTGCAATAAGAGAAATACCGGAGCGCTCCGGAAATCACGAAGATGGGTACAGGGAGGAAGAACAATGAGTGACGAGTTTAAGGATTTTGCAGAAGCACCGACGCCGGTATTGACATTCGGCACACCGGTTGAGACGGAGAAGGAGACTCCGGCGGTCAAGGAGGAGCCGAAGCCGGCCGAGCCGCAGCTTGACGAGAGCATTCTCTCGGAGGAAGAGCGCAAGATGGTCAACGATTTCAGTCAGCAGATCAATCTGCATGATTCGAACGGCATTTTGCAGTACGGTGCAGGCACGCAGAAGAAGATGGCCGATTTTTCGGAGAATGCGCTCAAGAGCGTTAAGACAAAGGATCTCGGAGAGGTCGGCAATATGATTTCGAACCTCGTCACTGAGCTGAAGAGCTTTGAGATCGATGAGGAGGAGGACAAGGGCTTTCTTGGCTTCTTCAAGAAGCAGGGGAATAAGATGACTGCCCTCAAAGCAAAATATGAGAAGGCGGAGGTCAATGTGGAGCAGATCTGCGAGGTGCTCGAGGAGCATCAGCGCCAGCTTATGAAGGATGTGGCGGTGCTCGACAAGATGTACGGACTGAATCTTTCCTATTTTAAAGAGCTGTCGATGTACATTCTCGCAGGCAAGAAGCGGCTCGCCGAGGTGCGCGATACGGAGCTGGCGGAGCTGATCGACAAGGCGCAGAAGAGCAATCTGCCGGAGGATGCGCAGGCGGCGAAGGATCTCGAATCGCTGTGCGAGCGTTTTGAGAAGAAGCTTCATGACCTGGAGCTGACAAGGATGATTGCGATCCAGACTGCCCCGCAGATCCGTCTTGTGCAGTCGAGCGATACGCTGATGGTCGAGAAGATCCAGTCGACGGTTGTCAATACGATCCCGCTGTGGAAGAGCCAGATGGTGATTGCGCTCGGTGTGGAGCATGCGAATCAGGCGGCAAGGGCGCAGCGCGAGGTGACGGACATGACGAACCAGCTCCTGCGCAAGAACGCGGAGGCGCTGAAGATGGCGACGGTCGAGAGCGCGAAGGCGTCCGAGCGCGGCATCGTGGATCTCGAGACGCTGAAGACGACGAATGCGGCCCTGATCTCGACGTTTGATGAGGTGATGAAGATTCAGGAGGACGGCAGGCAGAAGCGCCGTGAGGCGGAGAATGAGCTGAACCGCATGGAGGCGGAGCTTAAGAGCAAGCTGTTGGAGATTCACAGATAGGACAGGAGGATTTTATCATGGATATCATGGTGTTTATGGCGATTTTGATTCTGTTTGTTGTAATTGTGGCGGTGATCGTTGCGGTGAGCACGATCAGCTCCGTGTCGGGTGTAATTGCCGAGGAAGAAGACGAGGAATAGCCTATGGAGATGTATACGCTGTCTCAGTGGGTTATGTTTTTCTACATCTACTGCTTTGTCGGCTGGGTGTGGGAGAGCGTTTACGTGTCAGTATGCACCAGGAAGCTGGTTAACAGGGGCTTTTTGAAGGGGCCGTTCCTGCCGATCTACGGCAGCGGCGCGATCTGTATCCTGATTGTCACAATCCCGTTTCGCGACAGCCTGCCGCTGATGTGCCTGATCGGCATGGTTTCCGCGACGGTTCTGGAGTATGTGACGGGTGCGGTGATGGAGCGTCTGTTCCGTGTGCGCTACTGGGATTATACCGGCAAGCTGCTGAATGTCAACGGTTATATCTGCCTAGCGTCCGTGCTGTGCTGGGGTGTGATGACGGGACTTCTCGTGGAGGTGGTCCATCCGTACGTCGCCCGCGCTGTGCTTTTTGTGGAGGACAAATACATAACGGGGATCGTGCTGCTGATTACACCGTGTATCTCGGCCGATTTTGCGACGTCGTTCCATGCAGCGATCCGTCTGCGCGACATCCTTGTGCAGAGTGAGAAGATCAAGGAGGAGCTGGGACGTCTTACCGCCAAGAAGGATGAGCTTGAGCAGGCGCTTCTGAATGCAGGCGGAAAGGCGCGGGAGCAGGTGGCAGCGGAGCTTAAAGAGCTGCTGGTCCGGACCGGCGAGCAGAAGGAGCGGCTGCGTATCGCGTACGCGCGCTCTATCAAGGGCCTGATTGAGCGGAACCCGCATGCGGTGTCGCGGAATTACCGTGAGACGTTCGCGGAGCTGAAGCTGGCTTTGCTTGAGAAAAAGCAGGATGTCATGGACAGGATTGATGAGATCCGCAGATAATGGAGGCGGCCGCGCCAGCGGACAGGCGCTTTCGGTAAAGAGATCCCGGCGGACGCCAAGGAGGCGCCACCGGGATTTTGAATTGCAGGAGTATGGAGGGGTATTTTATGGAGGACAGGATTACGGAGGAATTTGTGAGCGGCTTTTGCAAGCTGCAGAACCAGACGCGGATGGTGGTCTGCGAGCTGGAGGAGCAGCCGGACGGGAGCAGGAGGCTTGTCTCGTCGGACTGTGCTTACGGGAAATGTGAGCATACGGGCGACTGTCTGCTGATGGGGCAGATCGTATGATGACGGCGGAGGAGTTCGGAAATGCGGCGGATGAGATTGCGGCGACATTTCCAGAAGACTTTTTCCGGGAACTGAACGGCGGAATCGTCGTGCGCGAGGGGGCGCGGATACACCCGGAGGCCGAGGCGGATGATCTGTTTGTACTTGGCGAATATCACCGCGACCGGTATCTGGGCCGGTTCGTTGTGCTGTATTACGGTTCGTTTGAGCGCTGCTTCGGATATTATACGGATGATGCGCTGCGGGAGAAGCTGCGCAAGGTGCTGCTGCATGAGTTCCGGCATCATCTGGAGTCACTCGCGGGAGAGCGCGATCTGGAGATTGAGGATGCGATTGAGATTTCAAAGTATAAATATAGGTTACAGTCCGGGCCAGAGCTGCGCACTTGATGCGCGGCTACTGGAGAAAATGATTCAGGTGGCGGGCGGCATGTGCAGGACGGAGCGCAGGCGTAATGCGAGCTGCCTGGGCGTGCGGCCGCAGGATAACATTTGTATTGCGGAAAAGTCTTGACGGATATGGAAGTACGAGATAGAATAGAAAAGATGAATTTTCGGAAGCGGACATATGTTTGCGGCAGAAAGACATCTGAGGAGAATGAAAAATTGATTCTGGAGGAGATATTTATGAAGCCATACAAAGAGATGACCCGTGAAGAGCTTTTGCAGGAGCAGGCTGCTCTGGAAGCGAGATATCAGGAGGAGAAGGCGAAAGGGCTGAAGCTCGATATGTCAAGAGGTAAGCCGGCCAAGGCGCAGCTTGATCTGGCGAACGGCATGATGGATGTGCTTGGCAGCGATTCCGATATGAAATGCGAGGCGGGAGTGGACTGCAGAAACTACGGTATTATGGATGGCATCCCGGAGGCGCGCAGGCTGCTTGCCGATATGTCGGAGGTGCCGGAGAAAGATATTCTGATCTATGGCAACTCCAGTCTGAATGTTATGTTTGATACGGTCGCACGCGCGATGTCGATGGGCGTCTGCGGGCATACGCCGTGGGGCAAGCTCGACAAGGTCAAATTCCTCTGTCCGGTGCCGGGGTATGACCGCCACTTCGGTATCACGGAGTTCTTTGGGATTGAGATGATCAATGTCCCGCTGCTTAAGACCGGGCCGGATATGGATATGGTTGAAAAGCTTGTGTCCGAGGATGCGTCGATCAAGGGTATCTGGTGTGTGCCGAAATACTCGAACCCGACCGGCATCTCCTATTCGGATGAGACGGTGCTGCGTTTTGCGCATCTGAAGCCGGCTGCGCCTGATTTCCGTATTTTCTGGGATAATGCTTACTCGATCCACCATCTTTACGATGACGACCAGGATGTGATCCTTGAGCTTCTGACCGAGTGCGAGAAGGCAAGGAATCCGGATATGGTTTACAAGTTTATCTCGACGTCGAAGGTCAGCTTCCCGGGCTCCGGCATTGCGGCGATGGCTGCTTCGGAGGCGAATCTGGCGGATGCACGCCGTGCGATGTTCTATCAGACGATCGGTCATGACAAGCTGAATCAGCTCCGCCATGTGCGCTTTTTCAAGGATATGGACGGCGTGCGGGAGCATATGCGCAAGCATGCGGCGATCCTGCGTCCGAAGTTCGAGGCGGTGCTCGACACGCTTGACCGCGAGCTGGGCGGTCTTGGAATCGGGAGCTGGGTGAGGCCGAAGGGCGGATATTTCATCTCATTTGAGGCGATGGACGGCTGTGCGAAGAAGATCGTCGCGAAGGCAAAGGAGGCCGGTGTGACACTGACCAGCGCAGGCGCAACCTTCCCGTACGGCAAGGATCCGAAGGACAGCAATATCCGTATCGCGCCGTCGTTCCCGACTCCGGAGGAGCTGGCGATGGCAGCGGAGATTTTTGTGCTGAGTGTGAAGCTTGTGAGCATTGAGAAGCTGCTGGCAGAATAAATTAATCAAATACCATATCAGATACGGCAGGGTATCTGGTATGGTATTTTTGTGTTATAGTATTCTTTATTTTTTGCTTGCCCTGCCTTTTATAATAGGCTATAATGAAATATAATTGGCTCGGCGGTATGTGGCGTGAAGGACGGAGATCCGGGATGCGGGTTTCCGGCTGAATGTATCTGCGGCGGAGATGGGAGGAACAGAAAAGGCATGAAGCGTTGTATTATATGTGGTAGTCTGGGAGATGACAGCAGCATTTATTGCCCGGCGTGCGGCAACATGTTTCCGGATGATTCAGTGATGGATGCGGTGAGAGAGGAGACTCAGGGCACGGGGAAGGCTGCGGCACAGGAAGTGTGGGAGGCTGCGGCTCAGCAGAATGATTCCGTGCAGGAGCTGGAGGCTGCGGGAGCAGAGCAGCATGCGGCATCGCGGGTGAACAGGCCGGAGGCTGTGTCCCGGGCGAATGCGCCGGAGGCATTTGCGGAGAAGAGGCCGGAAGCATTTGAAGAGAAGAAAATGTCTCGGGTGAGCGCGCCGGGGGCAGATGCATTTGAAGAAAAGAAGCCGGAAGCAGCGCCGGAGACAAGGGCGTTTGCGGGGAAGAAGCCGGAAGTAATGTCGAGGGCGAATATGCCGGAGGCAGAGACATTTACAGAGAAGAGGCCAAAAGCAATGTCGAGGGCGAATGCATCGGAGGCAGAGGCATTTACAGAGAAGAAGCCGGAAACGGTGTCTCAGGTGAACGCGCCGGAGACACGAGCATTTGCGGAGAAGAGACCGGAAGCGGCGTCCCGTGCGAACACGCCGGAGGCGGCATCTCAGGTGAGAGGGCCACAGCAGGGGGCGGCGTCCGGGGAGGCTGCCCCGAAGAGGCAGGCGTCGGCTGCCGTCCCGGATCAGGCGCGCCGTCCGCGCCGCGGCAGAAGCGGCCCGCAGATTTACGGGCAGGGAGAGCTTCCGAATGATGGGCAGACCACTTATGCACAGGGGGCGATCCGTCGTGATATTTCAGGCGGCGCACAGAATCCATCCGCTTCGAGAACCTCCGGCATCCAGCGCAGCACGGTGACGGCACAGGGCCAGCAGACCGGAGTTCCGGGCAATGGCCGTCCGGCAAGGCAGGGAGCTGCCGGGAATGGCCGTCCGGTGAATGAACAGGCGCAGATGGCAGGACGCCGTGGTGCGGAGGCAAACGGTGCGGTGAATCAGGCAAACGGGAGACCGAATCGCCCGATGCCGGGCCAGCAGGGCGGCAGACAGGCACGTCCGGTGCAGGGCAATATGCAGGGGCAGCCGAACGGACGCGGAGGCCGTGCACCGATGCAGGGCCAGCAGCCGGGCCGTCCGGCACAGGGCTACAGGCCGCAGGGCTTTGCAGGTGTGAAGATCAGGGAGACAGCGAGGGGCGCATTGAAGTCCCCGGTATTCCTTTTGGTTGCCCTGTTACATACCGTATTCCTCGCGGGATCGGTGGCGGCTGTCATCATGAGCCAGCTCAACTATTCGCAGGTGGTGAGGCTGCTCGCAGGCTTCCAGCTTCCGGCGCAGCTTGGCAGCTATATGAATACGGCTGTGACGCTGCTTACGAAGCTTGATTCCAGTGCGATTATCCTCAATCTGATATTCTGCATCCCGGATCTGCTGTTCTGTATTGGTCTGTGGCTCGTGTTCTGCATGGCCAGGACCGAGGAAGAGGAGATGTCAGGCATCGGCTTCACCTTTATGAAGATTGTTGTGATCCTCAATATGATTAAATCATGTCTTGTGATGCTTATTCTGCTTGTAGTTGCGGTCGCACTCGTGATCTCGGCGTGGGTATCGGGCATGACAGGAATGCTGGTTGCATCAGCGGTCGCACTTGTCCTTATTATTGCAGTTACGATGGCAGTGATCATGTACTATTTCTGCTATCTGGCGACAATCAGGACGTGCCGCACCAATGCGGGTACAGGCGAGCGTTACGGCAGGGTATCGTCGTACGTGGCGCTGATTCATATTATCGGTTCGCTGTTTTCGATCATAGGGATTCTCTCCGGTGTCGTGAATATGGAGATCGCCGGTATCGTGAAGTCAGCCGGAATGCTTGGCTGGATGCTTCTGTTCGGCGTATGGATTTATATGTACAGAGGCCGGATGAGCGAGTTTGAAGAATAAAAAATATCTGTAAATAAGAGAGTCTGCCGGTTAATACCGATTTTTGACTCCTGACATGTAAGAAAGAGACCGCCCTGTAGCGTTCAGGCTTTTGCAAAGCCCTGAAGTTGCACGGGTGGTCTCTCTTTGCTAATAATTGAAATGAAAAAATATTTCATAAAAAGTAAGAAATATGTTATAATCGGCATTAGAATATTTCGGTAAAGGTGGTGAGCAAGTGGCTGTTAAAGATAAATATAAGTTTGATAGTAAAATTCACGTATTCAGAGCAACGAAAAGAATGAGCCAGCAAGAACTTGCTGACCTTGTGGGGGTATCAAGACAGACCATTATTCAGCTTGAACGGAACAGATATAATCCGTCTATGCTTTTAGCATATAGTATCGCTCAAGTGTTTCATGTTTCCATAGAGGAGTTGTTTGATTTCAGGGAGGAAAAATAGCTATGTTACGAACCTTATACAACTTAATTCATAATACATATTTATTTACGGTTCAGTCATATATTGGATTGGTTGTTTCGCTAATTTTAATTATTATGTTCTTGCTTAAAAGAAACCGGGATGAAAGAGGCTGGAAGATTTTTGGTAAAGCCAGTGTAATATCGTTTATTTACTTTTTTATAATAGTCAATATAATAGCAAATATAACGGGAATAATGTGGCAACAGCAGTATGTGATAGATTATTTGTTTTATGGTCATGTTGTACAATTTATATATAATTCTTTAATAATCGTAGAAATCATTTCGGTTCTTATTCTAAAAAAATTTGAGTAGACAAGAGCGGGTAATGAAATATAAAGGATTCCAAATTAGAAGGAATCTTTTATATTGCTCTGATTAGTAAGAAATACTTTGTATTCAGAAAGAAATGGTTTGTGATGTAATATTCATTCGTCTGTTAAATATTGCAGCGAATGAATATTTTTACGTCTTTGTGAAAGAAATACTTTACATTTAGAAAGACATAGTTTATTATATGTACTGTAGATCAATCTAAGGAGGACACTATTATGGCAACAGAAAAAAAGGTATATAAGATTATCAAAGAGGCTGGATTTGAAGCACTTGAAAATAAGTGTATTATTGTGAAATATGCTCCGCAAAATTTAAGTGCAAAAATTCTTGAATTTTTTAATTCGGAATTTTATGTATTACAGCTTTGTGAACATGAAATTGTGCTGGTACCATTCAACTTAATGACATTGAATATGACGTTAAAAAAAGAAGAGCTTTTAGCAATTCCATATTCAAAAATCAAGTCCGTTGATATTTCAGAAGATTTATTGAATTATGTTATTTCAATTACAACAGATGCAGATATTATTCGATTATCAACACAACAGAAAGAGCTTAGTAATTTGCGGGCATCCGGGAGCTTAACGTCAAAAAGAGCCGGAATCGGTTTGGAAAATTGGCATAAAAACAATTTAGACGCTACATTGGAAACATTAAGAAGTCTAAATTGACTTATTGTGAATGAATGACAGGTGGAAAGAATCTCGCGTCATTCATACGAAAGTTACGCATAAAATTTTCCGGGTGGACCATTTGATCGGGACGTAATCAGACGGAGTCAGATTTTGTGTTCTGTTTTGCTTGACAGCCGCAGTTTTATTTGATAATATTAGGTGCAGTTTAGCGTGGTAGAGTGCTATCACAGAAAAGAGCCGGTAGTGGACTGCTGCCGGGGACTGGAGGAGAATATTATGAAGAAGAACATGATTGCGGTAATGACGGCAGCAGCAATGGTTTCGTCCATGTTTGCGGGAACGGTGAGCATGGCGGATGAGAGGACGACCTTCACGGTAGGCTTTGATGCGGAGTATCCGCCGTATGGCTATATGGATGAGAGCGGCGAGTACACAGGCTTCGACCTCGAGCTGGCGCAGGCGGTCTGCGACATGCAGGGCTGGGAGCTGGTGAAGACGCCGATCGACTGGGATTCCAAGGATATGGAGCTCAATTCTGGTGCGATTGACTGTATCTGGAACGGCTTCACGATGAATGGCCGTGAGGATGATTACACATGGTCCGTACCGTACGTTGACAACAGCCAGGTGATCGTAGTTGCGGAGGATTCCGGTATCGCGGATCTCGCTGGTCTGTCCGGCAAGATTGTCGGTGTGCAGGCGGCGTCCGCAGCGCTGGAGCTGCTGAGCGACGGCGGGGATCAGGCGGATCTGGCTGCGACCTTTGGTACGCTGCAGCAGTTCCCGGAGTACAACAGTGCATTCGTTGAGCTGCAGGCAGGCAGCATTGACGCGGTTGCGATGGATATCGGCGTTGCACAGTACCAGATCAAGGAGAAGGAGGGCTTTGTAATTCTTGACGAGTCCCTGAATTCCGAGAAATACGCGATCGGCTTCCGCGTAGGTGACGATGAGCTGTGCAATATGGTCAATGAATCCCTGAAGACGCTGCTTGAGGACGGCACGTTCGACGAGCTGGCTGCGAAGTATGAGCTGAGCGATATGGTCTGCCTGGCGGAGTCTTTCGGAGATGAGGTTGCGGAGGTTGAGACAGAGGCGGCTGCAGAGTAAGCTGAGACAGTCACAGGGAAGCAGAATTATGACAGTCAGAGCGGATGTCAGATAGAAGCTTATCTCTTGCGAACTGACACTATTGCAGATGGACCGGACAGGTGGCTTTGTGTTACAGCAGGATTGTCGGCAACACATAAATTTTCAATTCGTGAGGGTATCTCGGATGGGATGCCCTCATTTATCGCACACAGGGAGAGGAAGAAATGAGTTTTTCGGTAATGTTGGCACAACTGAGCGACGGTATGATCAAGTCTCTCGGGATCTTTTTTCTGACGCTGATCTTTTCCCTGCCGCTGGGATTGCTGATCTCATTTGGCAGGATGTCAAAGCATTCGGTGCTCAGGACAATTGTTAAAATTTATATCTCGGTCATGCGCGGCACACCGCTGATGCTTCAGCTCCTTGTCGTGTATTTCGGGCCGTACTACCTGTTCAAAATGCGGATCGGCGGTTCGTACCGTTTCATGGCGATTATCATCGGATTCGCGCTGAATTATGCGGCGTATTTTGCGGAGATCTACCGTTCCGGCATTGAATCGATGCCGGTCGGGCAGTATGAGGCGGCCAGGGTGCTCGGCTACAGCCGCGGCCAGTGCTTTTTCAAAATTATTTTTCCGCAGGTGGTCAAGCGGATTCTCCCATCGGTGACGAACGAGGTCATCACGCTCGTAAAGGATACGTCGCTGAGCTTTTCGCTTGCGTATGCGGAGATGTTCACGATCGCGAAGCAGATCGCGGCGGCAGAGACGTCGTTCATGCCGTTCGTGGTTGCGGCCATTTTCTACTACATATTCAATCTTGTGGTGGCAGTCGTGATGGAGAAGATCGAGAAGAAGCTGAGCTATTACCAGTAAGCCGGGAGGATGGACATGAAGATTTTGGAGATGAAGCATATACATAAGGCATTTGACGGGCTCGAGGTGATTAAGGACATCTCGCTGTCGGTCGAGGAGGGGGAGATCCTCTCGATCATCGGGCCGTCCGGCTCGGGCAAATCGACGCTGCTGCGCTGCGCGACGATGCTCGAGACGGTCGACGGCGGCGAGATTTCTTACATGGGGGAGCTTGCGGCGGCGCCGGGACGGTATCCGAAGGGCGCGAGGCTGAAGGAGATTCACTCGTATTTTGGCCTTGTATTTCAGAATTTTAACTTGTTCCCGCATTATTCGGTCATGAAAAATATTACCGACGCGCCGATCTCGATCCAGAAAAGGGACAAGGCTGAGGTTTATAAAGAGGCGCGGGAGCTGCTTGCGAAGATGGGACTTGCGGACAAGGAGGATGCGTATCCGTGCCAGCTCTCGGGCGGCCAGTGCCAGCGTGTCGCGATTGCGCGTGCGCTTGCGCTGAATCCGAAAATCCTGTTTTTTGACGAGCCGACCTCGGCGCTTGATCCGGAGCTGACGGGCGAGGTGCTGAAGGTGATCCGTTCCCTTGCAGACCTGCAGATCACGATGGTGATTGTGACGCATGAGATGGCGTTCGCACGCGATATTTCCGACCGTGTCATTTTCATGGACAAGGGCGTCGTGGCGCTCGAGGGCAGGCCGGACGAGGTATTCGACGCTGACCATGTGCGGATACGGGAATTTCTTGGGAAGTTCAATTCCGTGGGATGAATGGTATTGTTCAGATGGTTCGTGCATAACATTCAGGCGGAAGCTATGCGGCTGCCTGAAAATTTGCTTTGGGCAGCAGGAGTAAAAACAGTTTGAGTTGTTTTTAAGGTTGCCTGTAATTTTGTATTTCCTTATAATTGTTTATGCGGGGAACCCGTGAAAACGAGCAGAAAGGATAAGAGTGTTTTATGTTTATTAAAATGCAGACGGCGGTTATATAGCGATGGCTATATAATCGGAACGGTGTTATAGCCATCGCTTTCCTGACAATGTTATGATTAGGAGGGCAAAATGGGCTATATAAGAGCAGAAGAGGTCTTGCCGACGGAGGTTCTTGCTCTGGTTCAGGAATTTGTGGATGGTCAGATGCTTTACGTTCCGAAAAAGGATTCGAAGCGTAATTCGTGGGGCTCTGTCAGCGGGACAAAGGAGCATTTAAAATGCAGAAATGCTGAAATATGCGCGGATTTCCAAAATGGAGCGAGTATTCAGATTTTAGCTGCGAAATATTTCCTGTCAGAGAAGAGTATCCAGAGGATTATCAGAGATTCGAAGCCCTCCAAATGAGAAAGTGCTGAACCGGGAGGAGGGTTTTGTATGAACAGAGAGAACAAGAGGAGAGCATTACAGAAGGATTATTACAGGAATCATGCCTGTACGGAGAGCTTCCGATGCAAGGTTTGCGGCCGTGAGGTGGTTCCCGAAAATGCCGGAAGCAATCACAGGAATCATTGTCCGAATTGCCTGACGAGCCTCCATGTAGACGATCGACCGGGAGACCGTGCCTCAGATTGCGGAGGTCATATGGAGCCGATAGCGGTATCGGTCAGAAAGAACGGCGAGTGGGCGATCATTCACAGATGTAAAGTGTGCGGAAAACTAAGTGCGAACCGGATTGCGGCGGATGATAATCCGATGAAGCTGATGTCGATTGCCATGAGACCGCTCGCGGAGCCGCCATTTCCGATCGAACGGATTGAGGAAATGACAAGGCTTATGGGCGGGGAGGGCAGTATGTGGTAAACGAGGAGGGGGCTTGGCGGATTCTTTTTTATTGAAAAATTGGGTTGTTTGGTGTATGATGAGCTTTGCAAAACGGATATTCAGAAAGAGGGATTAGAATGACAAAGGTAGATATTATCTCCGGTTTCCTCGGAGCAGGCAAGACGACTTTGATTAAGAAGCTCATCTCGGAAGTGTTTGCGGGACAGCAGATTGTCCTGATTGAGAATGAATTTGGCGAGATTGGTATTGACGGAGGGTTCCTGAAGGACGCCGGTATCAATATCACGGAGATGAATTCCGGCTGTATCTGCTGTTCTCTGGTCGGTGATTTTGGCAAGGCGCTGAAGGAAGTGACGCAGAAGTTTGCTCCGGACCGTATCATTATCGAGCCGTCCGGCGTCGGCAAGCTCTCGGACGTGCGTAAGGCGGTCGAGGATGCTGCGGAGGAGGCAGGGCTGGTGCTGAATGCCCTGACGACAGTTGCGGATGCATCCAAGATCAAGATGTATATGAAGAATTTCGGTGAGTTTTATAACAATCAGATCGAGAGCGCGGCGACCATTATTCTGAGCCGCACGCAGAAGCTTTCGGAGGAGAAGCAGCTCAAGGCGGCGGAGATGATCCGCGAGAAGAATCCGGATGCGGTGCTGATCACGACTCCGTGGGACGAGCTGACAGGCGCGCAGATCCTGAGCGCGATGGAAGGCACGGACCGTCTGGCGCAGATGCTGCTGGAGGAGACGCAGAACCGTGATTTCGACGACGATGACGAGTGTGGGTGCGGATGCGGTCATGATCATGACCATCATCACGACCACGACGAGTGTGGTCATGAGCATCACCATGACGATGACGGGTGTGGGTGTGGTCACGATCATGATCATCATCACGACCACGACGAGTGCTGCCACGACCATGAGCATCACCATGACGATGACGAGTGCGGATGTGACCACGATCATGACCATGATCATGACGGGTGCGACCACGATCACGAGCATCACCACGACCACGACGAATGCTGCCACGACCATGAGCATCACCATGACGATGATGAGTGCGGATGTGACCACGATCATGACCATGATCATGACGAATGCGACCACGATCACGAGCATCACCACGACCACGACGAATGCTGCCACGATCATGAGCATCATCACGATCACGACGCGTGCGGATGCGGTCATGATCATCATCATCACCATCATCATGCCGATGAGGTATTCACTTCCTGGGGACGTGAGACTCCGAAGAAATATACGCGGGAGGATATTGAGAGCATCCTTACAGCTCTTGATGACGCGGAGGAGTATGGTGTTATTCTGCGCGCAAAAGGTATGCTGCCGTCTCCTGACGGAGCATGGATTCATTTCGATTTTGTACCGGGAGAGCATGAGATCAGAAACGGCGCGGCGGATTACACAGGCCGTTTGTGCGTGATTGGTTCGAAGCTGCAGGAGCATAAGCTTGAGGAGTTGTTTGGGCTGTAATCACGAAAATGCAGCGCTGTGATTATGAGAATGCGTTGGCGTAATCATGAGGATGCAGTGCTGTGATCATGAGAATGCGTCGGCGTAACCATGAGAATGCAGCGCTGTGATTATAGAAGCGCAGCGTTATTATGAGAATGCAGCGTGGCATCTGTCAGGATGTGACGCTATAGTATAAAGAGATGTCCGGTTATAAAAAGAAGAATAGAAAGAGTGATAGGAATGCGTGAGATACCGGTATATTTGATTACAGGCTTTCTCGAGGCCGGAAAGACGACCTTCCTCAATGAAGTTTTGCTTGGGGGAGATTTTGACGACGGCCAGAAGGGGCTTTTGATTCTCTGCGAGGAGGGCGAGGAGGAGTACGACGAGCCCGCGCTTGCCAGAATGAACATCGATATCGTGACGGCGGACAGTGAGGAGGAATTTAAGGGTGATTTCCTCAAAACGTGCGTCAGACATTACCGTCCGAAGCGTGTCTTTATCGAGATGAACGGTATGTGGGACTGCAAATGGATGTTTGAAAAGCCGCTGCCGGAAAATCTTGATATTGCGCAGGTAATCACAGTCGTTGACGGAAGCACGTTTCCGGTATACCTGAACAATATGCGCAGTATTCTGAGCAATCTGTTCCTGTACACGGAGATGGTGACGTTCAACCGCTGTACCGAGGATATGGATCTCCAGTCGTACCGCCGCACGGTGCGCGGCCTGAATCCCCGCGCGATGGTTTATTTTGAGGACGAGGAAGGCGATCCGATAGATCCCGGTATGGATGTTCCGCCGTACGATTTGGACGCGGACATTATTAATATAGAAGATATTGATTACGGACTCTGGTATCTCGACGTCTATGAGTCGCCGGAGCGCTACGACGGCAGGAAGGTTCGCTTCCGCGCGAAGGTCATGAAGACGCGCCGCTTTGCGGACGGCGTGTTCGTGCCCGGGCGCAATGCGATGACGTGCTGTGCTGACGACATTCGTTTCGTCGGATATATGTGCAAAAGCGAGTTCGCGGATCAGCTTAAATCACGCCAGTGGATCTGGCTGACTGCGACGGTGAAGTACGAATACCAGCGCGAGTACGGCGAGAAAGGGCCGGTCCTTTATGGCGAGACTTATGAGCTGACGGGGGCGCCGGCGGAGGATCTGGTTTACTTTAACTGATGATTGTGCCGCTGGCACAGCCCCGGGAATGGCGGGTTAGCCTGTAATTTGCGGAGATATAAGGAAACGGCAGACAAACAGTGTGAATTTCGATTTCGCTGAGGTCTGCCGTTTTTTATATGTCATTTATTACCCAAAGAGAGCGGTAGGACGATCTGGTGCCTGTGATCTTCTGCGGGGTATTTGATTGTTATAAAATTGTCATAAATTTTTGTTTTTTATATAAACTTTTGCTTGTCAAAACAGGGTGGTGGGGGTATCCTAAATATGGATAATTATGGAAAGCAAAGTCCGGGTGTGCCGGGATTGCTGCTGTAAGGACAAGGAGGTATGGGTTATGAAGGATACCCTGCGGCGTATACTGGCGGTTGTGCTGTCAGTGGTCATGGTACTGCCTGCAAATACCGCGACGGTGTTTGCAGAGGAGATGTGGCTCGGTGAGGATGTTGTGATTGAGACAGACTCGACAGAGCTTACACAGGAGGAGACTCCCGCGACAGAGACTTCGTCATCAGGCGGTTCTCTTGTGATCGATTCGGTGGATGTTGTGCCGTCCGTCGATGTGGAGATCGGAGGCGGATCGGAGATGGAGGGCGAGTCAGAGTCGGAGAGCGAATCTGAGACGGAGCCGGGAAGTGAGTTTGGTGAGGTGACGACTGAGCCGATGAGCGGGACCGAATGGCCAGGTGAGTCCACGACAGAGTTTTCACCAGAGCAGATCGTGACGGAGGCGGTGGCCGGGGAGACAGAATCCCTGACGGAAGCCACAGCCGGAGAGACGGAGTCTCTGACTGAGGAGACGCTGCCTGCAGAGACAGAGTGGACAGATATCATCGAGACGGAATTGGAGACGGAGTTCGCGGAGGAGACAGAATTCGCGCAGTCCGAGAGCGAGAGTGAGTCGGAGACTGAATCTGAAGCGCTCACCGGTACCGGTACGCAGGAGGATCCGTATCAGATAGGCAGCGAGGCGGATCTGCTGGCAATGGCGGCACTCGGTGCATCGGGATCGATCACAGGGTATTTCAGACTGACAGCAGATATTGCGCTGACGGCAGACTGGACGCCGATCGGATCGACCTCTGCCAAAGCCTTTGCGGGTGATTTTGACGGACAGAACCATACAATCAGCGGACTTTCCCTGAAAGACCTGACGACTGCGGCAGGTCTGTTTGGGTACAATTCCGGTACGGTCCGGAACCTGACGGTATCCGGCAAGGCTACCGGGTGCAGCAGCTATACGGGACTACTCGCTGGTGTGAACAGCGGGACGGTTGAGAAGGTGACAGCGAGCGGTTCGGTGACAGCGACAGGTGATGCAGGTGTGCTGGTTGGCAGAAATCAGAGTATGGTAAAAGATTGTCATACGGATGGTAAAGCTGAATCGAAAGGAGATCATGGTGGACTTATAGGAAATAATTATGAATCCGGGTCAACCGTAACAGAGAGTTCTTCTTCTGCAACCGTGACAGGAAGTGGTGTAGGGGGCGGTCTGATTGGCAGAAATAGTGGAACAGTGCAGTATAGTGGTGCAACTGGAAATGTGACCGGTGAAAGCAATTATACAGGTGGCTTGATTGGATATATTTACAAAGGAAATGTAAGCAACTGCTATGCACAGGGAGATGTAACGGGTAATATCAATTATTCGGGCGGCTTGATTGGTGATGCAGGCTCTGGCACAGTTGAATACTGCTATGCTTCAGGAAGGGTAAATGATAATCAGGGAGCAGGGCTTTCGGGATCGACAAACGGGATTATTCGTTACAGTTACTATAATAAAGCGAATACGAGAAATCGAGTTGGTATTCCGGCAACTACGGTGAAGCTGAAGCAGCAGTCCACTTACACAGGTTGGGATTTTGACCATGTGTGGACGATTGACGGCGGCTATCCGCACATTAATCTGAATGGTGAGCCGGATAACATAACAATCGAGGGAGACGGCAGCGAGGCATCCCCATATGTGATTATGACGGAACAGCAGCTTTTTGCGTTGGCGGCTGGAAAATTGCCATTGACAGGTAAAGCTTGCTATGTGCTTGGGGCGGATATCACGTTGACAAGCGAAAACTGGACACCGATTGGAGGCAATGGATACAGTAATTTTGAGGGAATCTTCGACGGACAGGGCTATACGATCAGTGGATTGAAAATCTCAGGACAAGGCAATACTCGTGACGGATTGTTTGGATACAACTCTGGAACGATCAGAAATCTGACTGTGAACGGTTCCGTGGAGTCAATTGGTGCAGCAGGTTTGCTAGTTGGTATGAATGCAGGTACGGTACAGAATTGCCATACGAAGGGTAATATAGAGTCAACCAAGGATCATGGTGGCCTGATTGGCAACAATTATGAGTCTAAGGCAACAGTAACAGAGAGTTCATCGT
>Ga0129308_1000819_pt1 | contig 40321 bp, 39 predicted proteins | sample L827metagenome_FD_94440 | JGI IMG/M metagenome (GOLD analysis project Ga0129308, IMG submission 94440) | Ring-tailed lemur group fecal microbial communities from Wisconsin, USA - L827 metagenome | ecosystem: Host-associated > Mammals > Digestive system > Large intestine > Fecal | place: USA... | reverse complement strand
TTAACTGTATAGATGGGAATCGGGATGAGGGGAGTTCCTCTTAGATGACCTTACCATTTATACCAAAAAAAGAATAAGTCTGTAAGCTGTTTTACTTGCTTACAAACTTATTATACGAGGAGAGAGACAGTGGAAGGCACACAGGAAAAGCTGCGTGGATGCTGGATCAAAAGTGTATTGGAATAAACATCACGGAGCATTTCTGAATATACAGTCTGAACCGGACGTCCATGAGAAGGAATATCCTGATTTTCCAGGTGAGTCAGTGTTTCACTGGGAACAGAATGGCAGACAGGTTGAGTCTCCATGTGATTATAAAAATCAACAACCTGAGAGGTAAAGTCCTGTACCAGCATACCGATCTGTCTGTTTTGTTTTTGAGTTTCTATGTTCATGGCAATTGCCTCCTTGACTTGTATTTCCTGTAATGCTACTATAAAAAATATGATTTGCAAAATTCATAGATTTTATAAAAGTGTTCAAAAATTTTGAATGGAGATCAAATGGAGATAAGAAATTTAATTACTTTTGTAAGAACTGCAGAGGTACAGAGCTTTTCTAAGACGGCAGAACAGCTGGGATATTCTCAGTCTGCTGTCACAATGCAGATCAAACAGCTGGAAGGGTAGCTTGGAACCCAGCTGTTTGAACGGATCGGGAAACAGGTGAAGCTGACACAGGCCGGAGAAAGACTTCTGCCTTACGCCCTGGAGACTCTGGATTCTATGAGAAAAGCAGAAAGCATCGTACAGGAACCGGAAGAGATATCCGGAAAACTGCACATTGGAACCTGTGAATCTTATGTGACCAGTATCCTGCCTTCTGTTATCATGGAGTTCAGTCAGCAGTGCCCCCATGTGGAGATCAGCACCTGTACGGCTCTCGTTCCGGAACTTTTGCAGATGCTCAGACAAAATGATATTGATATTTTGTTTTTTCTGGATAAAAAATTTTATTTTTCTGAGTGGATCAAGGTATTGGAACAGCCGGAAAAAATACGTTACACCGCAGATGAAACTGTTTATGGAACAGATGAAGAGAAAAATGCTTTATCGCTTTACTTGACAAATATCTTTTTCTCATCTACTATAAGAACAACATTTACATTCCATCAGAAAGGAGAACCTGTAATGGAGAAGAAGATTATTCATGCTGCCCTTCTGGGGCTTGGTACGGTAGGCACTGGTGTCTATAAAGTACTAAAAGGACAGAAAGAGGAAATGGAGGCCAAGATCGGCAGTGAGATCAGGATCAAAAAGATCATGGTTCGTAATCTGGAAAAAGCAGCTGCCAGAGTTGACGATCCCTCTGTACTTACCAACAACTGGGAGGAGATCCTGAACGATCCGGAGATTGATATCGTGATCGAGCTGATGGGAGGAATCGAGCCGGCAAGAACCTGCATCCTGGCCGCTCTGGAAGCCGGCAAACATGTGGTGTCTGCAAACAAAGACCTGATCGCTGTTCATGGCAAGGAACTTCTGGATATGGCAGAAGCACACCAGGTGGATTTCCTATTTGAGGCGGCTGTTGCCGGAGGAATCCCCATCATCCGTCCGCTGAAGCAGTGCCTGGCCGGCAATCACATGAGAGAGGTCATGGGTATTGTAAATGGCACCACGAATTTTATCCTGACCAAAATGACACAGGAAGGAATGGAATTTAAGGAAGCCCTTGCTCTTGCCACAGAGCTTGGATATGCAGAGGCAGATCCTACGGCAGATATAGAAGGTCTGGATGCCGGACGCAAGGTTGCGATTCTTGCTTCTGTTGCATTTAATTCCAGGGTTGTTTTTGACGACGTTTATATCGAGGGAATCACCAAAATATCCGCCAAGGATATCCGCTACGCCAAGGAAATGGGATGCGACATCAAGCTTCTTGGTGTGGCAAAAAATACAGAAGAGGGAATTGAGGCCTACGTATGCCCTATGCTGATCCCAAGTTCTCATCCGCTGGCATCTGTTAATGACTCCTACAATGCAGTTTTTGTAAACGGAGACGCCGTAGAAAATGCCATGTTTTTTGGAAGAGGAGCAGGAGAACTTCCCACAGCCAGTGCAGTGGTGGGAGATGTTTTTGATATTGCGCGTAATATCAAGGCAGACTGCTGTGCAAGGATCGGATGTACCTGCTATAAAAATATTCCGGTGAAAAAAATGGCAGACACCTATAATCGCTATTTCCTGCGCCTTCATGTAGAAGACCGCTGTGGTGTACTGGCGGAGATGACTGCAGTTTTTGCCAAATATCATGTCAGCGTTGCCCAGATCATCCAGAAACAGACTCGTCCAAACGACAGGGCAGAGGTGGTTGTGATCACGGGAAAAGTTCGGGAAGGAGATTTCCGCACCGCTATGGAGGAATTGTCCGGAAGAAGCTCTGTACATAAGATTTCCAGTATGCTTCGGGTATACGGAGAATAAGAAAGGGAAAGATCAGGAATTTTTCGGGGAAAATCCTTGAAAAATTCCTGATTTTTGGTACTATATAGTATGTGAACAGATGTTAGAAAATACTCCGCGGTTTTCGCGGGGAAATCATACAAAAAGGAGAACATTATGAGCAAAAAACCAACTGTTTTAATGATCCTTGACGGTTACGGACTGAATGAAAGACATGACGGAAACGCGGTATATGAAGCGAAAACTCCGGTTATGGACAGACTGATGGCTGAGTGTCCTTTTGTAGAGGGAAATGCAAGCGGACTGGCAGTCGGCCTTCCGGACGGTCAGATGGGAAACTCTGAGGTTGGACATATGAATATGGGCGCAGGCCGCATCGTATATCAGGAACTGACCAGAATCACCAAGGAGATCAATGACGGTGATTTCTTTAAAAATGAGGCTCTTCTTGCAGCAATGAAGAATGCGAAAGACAATGATTCCGCCATCCATTTTATGGGACTTCTTTCTGACGGCGGTGTCCACAGCCATATCACTCATCTTTACGGACTGCTTGAGATGGCTAAGAGAGAGGGCCTGAAAAAGGTTTATGTACACTGCTTCCTGGATGGCCGTGATACACCTCCGGCTTCCGGTAAGGGATATATCGAACAGCTTCAGGCTAAGATGCAGGAAATCGGCGTAGGCGAGATCGGTGTGGTTTCCGGCCGTTACTACGCAATGGACAGAGATAACCGCTGGGATCGTGTGGAACTGGCATACAATGCCCTGACAAAAGGCGAAGGTGTGAAGGGTACAGATGCGGCAGAGGCAGTTCAGGCATCCTATGACAACGAAAAGACCGATGAATTTGTTCTTCCGACTGTGATCGAGAAGGACGGCAGACCAGTGGCTTCTGTCCAGGATAAGGATTCCGTGGTATTCTTCAACTTCCGTCCGGACCGTGCCCGTGAGATCACCAGAGCATTCTGTGATGATGACTTCAAGGGATTCGCGCGCGAGAAAAAACTGGATGTGACTTTCGTATGCTTTACCAATTACGACGATACCATTCAGAATAAAATGGTGGCATTCAATAAAGTACAGCTTCACAATACCTTTGGCGAGTACCTGGCAGCACATGATATGACACAGGTGCGTATTGCAGAAACTGAAAAATATGCGCATGTTACTTTCTTCTTTAACGGCGGTGTGGAAGAGCCGAATAAGGGAGAGGACAGAATCCTTGTAAAATCCCCGAAGGTTGCTACTTATGACCTTCAGCCGGAAATGAGTGCACCACAGGTATGTGATAAGCTTGTGGAGGCGATCAAGTCCGATAAATATGATGTGGTGATCATCAACTTCGCCAACCCGGATATGGTTGGACACACCGGTGTGGAGGCAGCTGCAGTCAAGGCTGTGGAAACGGTAGACGAGTGTGTGGGAAGAGCTGTTGAGGCTGTGAAAGAAGTAAACGGTCAGATGTTTATCTGCGCGGACCATGGAAACGCAGAGCAGCTTGTAGATTATGAGACCGGGGAACCATTTACCGCTCATACTACAAATCCGGTTCCGTTTATCCTTGTAAATGCAGACCCGAAATATACTCTGAAAGAGGGCGGATGTCTTGCAGACATCATTCCAACTCTGATCGAACTGATGGGAATGGAAAAACCGGCAGAGATGACAGGAGAGTCACTTCTTATCGAAAAATAAAAAGAAATCATACAGAACAGATCCTGAAGAAGACTTTGGGGTCTGTTTTTTTTTATTTATCAGAAAAGCAATATATTTTTGTATGGATTTTTACAGGATAAAAAGTATATTGCAGGATACAATAACAGAAACGGATTTTGCTATGATAAAAAATAGAATCGTGCTGCCAGGCCGGTATGCCTTAGGAGCCGGCATACACATGCCAAAACACCTCGTGAGACAGTGCCGTGTGAACAGTAAGGAAAAATGTCAGAACTCGAAAAAACATAGATGAGATATGGTACAAAATGTAGAAAGTATGTTATAATAGGATGGCTTAGTGTATATTGGTTTTTGATGTTACGATCAAGGAGAAAAATAGATGAGCAATAAGGAGAAAAGAAAAGATATTCCTTCAGGGCCCGGGAATGAAGACAAAGAAATTTATGACATGGAAGAAAAAATCAATGCAGCCCTGGATAAAATAACGGCCGCTCCTTCTGAAAATGTGTATGATCCGGATGAAGAATATGAATCGGAAGAAGAGTACGATCCGGATGGGGAATATGAATCGGAAGAAGAGTACGATCCGGATGGGGAATATGAATCAGAAGAAGAGTGCGATCCGGATGAGGAATATGAATCAGAAGAAGAGTACGATCTGGATGAGGAATATGAATCAGAAGAAGAGTATGATCCGGATGAGGAATATGAATCAGAAGAAGAGTATGATTCAGACGAGGAATATGAGCAGGACGAAGAATACGAAGAGGATACAGATGTTTTTGTACGAAAAAGAGGGAAATCTGCAAGACCTCAGCCGGTAAAATATGTTCCGATTGATGATATTGATGAAAAAATGGCATTTCCTCTGGTGAGGAAAAAAAAGCATAAAGGTTTGAAAATCACAGGAATCGTGGCTGCGATGGCCATTGTGGCAGCCGGATGCGCATATGGTGCTGCATCTTATTATTATGCGGACCGTTTTTTTGAAGGAACCTGGATCAATGGAATCAATTGTTCCGGAATGACTGCTTATGAGGCAGAACAGGCTCTTGCAAAAAAAGTGCAGGATTATTCGATACAGGTCGCTTCCAGAGAGCAGGAGCCACAGACTATTACAGGAGACCAGATTTCCTATCAGTATCTTTCTACAGGAGAAACGCTTCAGCTTTTGAAGGCTCAGAAGCCCTATGAGTGGATCAAAGGATATTATGAACAAAAAAGCCATACGGTGTCTGAAAAAGTATCCTATGATAAAACACTTCTTCAGCAGCAGGTTATAGCATTGAACTGTGCGAAGGCAGAAAATCAGACTGCGCCGGAAAATGCGTATGTGGCATTTAAAGATAACCAGTTTCAGATTATTCCGGAAACACAGGGAACGCAGTTGAATGTAAAGCAGGCGTACCGGATTTTGGATCAGGCAGTGTCTGAAACACAGGAGTCTGTAGATTTTGGAACGACACCGGAAGCTTATGTGTCAGCAGCAGTGACGCAGAATGATCCGGAACTCCAGTCTGCATTAGAGGCCTGCAACAATTATACGAAAGCAAGTATCACCTATACTTTTGGGGATCAGACTGCAACACTTGATGGAAATACAATCAAAGACTGGCTGCAGTTTGATGAAAAAGGACAGCTTCTGCTGGATGATAATACGTTCCATCAGCACATTGCAGATTATGTTGCGCAGCTTGCTGCATCCTACAATACAGTAGGCACGGAAAGAGAATTTTATACAACCAGTGGAAGGACAGTTTATGTGTCCAGCTCTGTTTATGGATGGGCAATCGATCAGGCTGCCGAGGCAGCACAGCTTTCCCAGGAGATTCAGTCTGGAACACAGACAACCAGAGAACCTGTTTACAGTCAGACTGCCAATTCTCATGGAGTGAACGACCTTGGAAATACGTATATTGAGGTGGATCTGAGCAATCAGCATATGTATTATTATCAATCTGGAAATCTTGTTTTTGATTCGGATTTTGTGTCCGGAAATATGAGCTATGCGGATCGACAGACACATGCGGGTATTTTTACACTCTATTATAAGAAAAGTCCGGATGTACTCCGCGGGGCAAAGAAACCGGATGGTACTTATGAATATGAGGAGCCGGTAGAATACTGGATGCCTTTTGATGGCGGCATCGGTTTCCATGATGCGCCATGGAGAGGGGAATTTGGCGGAGATATCTATTTGACCAGTGGATCACATGGATGTATCAACCTTCCGCCGGAAAATGCGGCTGTACTTTACAGTCTGATCGACTATAATGTGCCGATCGTATGTTTTTACTAAAGAAAATGGAGGAATAAGAAAGTATGAGCAGATCTTTTGATTTTATGCTTGCAGGAATATCTCTGATTGTAGGAATCATGCTTATGACAGGAAATGGATCATTCTTTATGAAAGGCGGAAATTCACAGCTTCGGAAGAAAAAGTATGATGAGAAAAAAATGGAGAAGGGGTCAGGTCTTGCGCTTATATTGATCGGTGTTGTAACTTTCATTGACTCCTATACTACAACTGTTGCGGCAAAAATCGGTTATATTGTAGTTCTGGCTGTGATTTTGGGCGGTCTGGTATGGTATATCAAAAATAAATGTACAAAATAATAAAAGATAAATGAAAAACAGCATGGAATTCGGTACAATCCGTATTTCATGCTGTTTTTTCGGGTTCGATCCAGTAAATTCTATTTAAAACAAGGCAGTAAGATCCATGGGGCAGGAGATTTGAAAATCCGGATCAGGAACATCCCCGAATCCGTAAGAAGCAAATACAAAGGGAACTTTGGCTTTTTGGCAGGAGAGAAAATCCCCCATAGTATCGCCCACATAAACGGGAGATTTCAGATCATGAAATTCCATCAGTCGGAGAATCGTGTCGTTTTTTTCAAGTCCCGTATCTCCAAAGCACAGATGCCCTTTGAAATATCTGCCAAGGCCGGAGGATTTCAGGAATACCTCAATATATCCTGCCTGGCAGTTACTGACGATATAAAGAGGATATTTTTCAGAAAGATATCTGAGAGCTTCTTCCAGATTTTCATAAAGAGGTGCACAGGTTTCCAGAAGAGCCTCATGCTCTGCCTGACAGCAGCCGTCAATAAGACGAAGCTGTTCGGTTTCCGGCACGTCCGGAAAGAGCTGGGCTGCAATAGCCGGAAGAGGCTGACCGAAAAGTCCCGTCAGTCTTTCAGCAGTAATCGATATATGCAAGTGTTCCTTATCATGGAGATAAGCATCCCAGGATCTTGCAACAATTTCTGTGGAATCCCACAGAGTTCCGTCTACATCAAAAATAATACTGTCCATAAAATTCCTTCCTATATAAATATACAGTGTTCAGAGTTTATCCTTAACATTTTGGATTATACATAGGGGAGACAAAAAAATCAACTGTTTCTGGAAAAAGCGAAAGACATGTGATACAATAGAGCCACTTGATGACAGCAACGAGGTTACAGAGATGAATTACAGCCATACGGTAAAGGCAAGGTTTCTGGATCGTCCCAACCGTTTTATCGCGCATGTGGAACTGGATGGGCAGACGGAAACCGTGCACGTAAAAAATACAGGAAGATGCCGGGAGCTTCTGGTTCCCGGATATGAGGTGATCCTTGAGGAGGGACAGAATCCGTCACGGAAGACCAGATATGATCTGATTAGTGTGTGCAAGGAAGGACGCTGGATCAATATGGATTCCCAGGCGCCAAACAAGGCGGCAGAGGAATGGCTTTTAAAAGGCGGATTTTTTCCAGAGAATGTTTCTGTGTACAGAGAAAGAAAATATGGAAATTCCAGATTTGATCTTTATATTGAATCCCCTGTCAGGAAGGCTTTTATGGAGGTCAAGGGTGTGACTCTTGAGGAAGAGAATGTGGTACGTTTTCCGGACGCGCCTACAGAGCGGGGCGTGAAGCATGTGCGGGAACTGATCCAGTGTATGGAGGAAGGCTATGAGGCATATCTTCTTCTTGTGATCCAGATGAAAGATGTCAGATATTTTCAGCCAAACTGGAATACACACCCGGAATTCGGGATGGTATTAAGGGAAGCTGCCAGTGCAGGAGTCAGAATATTGGCTTATGACTGTCTGGTAGGAGAGTCATCTATGGAAATCCGTGATCCGGTAACCATAGATCTGGAGGTGCCCCATGGAACTTAAATCACATATGTCAGATGAATTTGTTCGTCCTCTGCTTGAATGGTACCAGATCAACAAACGGATTCTTCCATGGAGAGACCAGCAGAATGCCTATTATACCTGGGTATCAGAGATTATGCTGCAGCAGACCCGGGTGGAGGCAGTGAAGCCATATTTTATCCGTTTTATCACAGAACTTCCGGATGTACGTGCTCTTGCAGATTGTCCGGAAGAAAAACTGATGAAGCTTTGGGAAGGACTGGGGTATTATAATCGTGTCCGGAACATGCAGGAAGCGGCCCGGACAGTTGTGGCAGAATATAACGGAAAACTTCCTGAATCCTATGAGGCGCTTCTCTCGTTAAAAGGAATAGGGAGTTATACAGCCGGAGCCATTGCCTCTATTGCATATGGGATTCCGGTTCCGGCAGTAGACGGAAACGTTCTTCGGGTGCTTTCCAGAATTCGGGAGAGCAGAGAAGACATCATGAAGCAGTCTGTCCGGAAAAATATGGAACAGATGCTTCTTGAGATTATGCCTTCGGACTGCCCGGGCGATCTGAATCAGGCCCTGATGGAGCTTGGCGCGGTAGTTTGTGTGCCAAATGGTCAGCCAAAATGTACGGAATGTCCGGTTCAGAAGCTGTGCATGGCACAGCTCCATGGCACCACAGAGGAAATTCCGGTAAAAGCGCCCAAGAAGGCACGCAGGATTGAAGACAGGACAGTGCTGGTGATTCAGGACGGGGAGAGGACTGCCATACAGAAACGTCCGTCCAGAGGTCTTCTGGCTGGCCTGTATGAGCTTCCGAATATAAAAGGATGCCTGACTCAGGAGGAAGCACTGGAAAAAGTAAAAGATATGGATCTGGAACCTTTGTTTATCAGGGAACTGGAGCCGGCAAAGCACATTTTTTCCCACATTGAATGGAGAATGACTGGATATCTCATAAGAGTATCCTCTCTGGAACCGATAACAAACAAAAAACTGATTTTTGCAGATAAAAAGCAGTCTGAAATGCAGTATGCCATTCCATCTGCATTCGGCGCTTATGTGAAGTACATGAAGGAGGAAGTTAAATGAAACTGTTAAGTATTGCAATTCCCTGCTATAATTCAGAGTCTTATATGGAAAAATGCATTGATTCTCTGCTTGCAGGCGGAGAAGACGTGGAGATTCTTGTAGTAAACGATGGATCCTCTGACAGAACAGCGGAGATTGCAGATTCTTATGAAAGAAAATATCCGACGATCGTGAAAGCCATCCATCAGGAAAACGGTGGTCACGGAGAGGCGGTAAACGCCGGAATCCGCAATGCGACAGGACTTTATTTTAAGGTTGTAGACAGTGACGACTGGGTAAATGCAGAGGCTTATGCACAGATTCTTAAGACCCTCAGTGATCTGATCAGAGGACCGGAGACGGTAGACCTTCTGATCAGCAACTTTGTTTATGAGAAGCAGGGAGCCAAAAGAAAAAGAGTGATGCAGTACAGGCACTGCCTTCCGGTCAACGAGATCTTCGGATGGGACAAGGTACATATGCATAAGGGAAAATATCTTCTTATGCACTCCATGATCTACCGCACCAAGCTTCTCCATGAATGTGGACTGGAGCTTCCGAAGCATACTTTTTATGTGGATAATATTTTTGCATTTGAACCTCTTCCCTATGTCAAAAAGATGTATTATCTGGACGTGAACTTTTACAGATATTTCATCGGACGTGACGATCAGTCTGTTAATGAAAAAGTGATGATCAAAAGGATCGATCAGCAGCTTCGTGTAAACAGGATCATGGTAGATGTATTCCATAAGATCAAATTTAACAACCGACGTCATCTGAGAAAATATATGCTCAGCTATCTGGAAATCATCACAACGATTTCTTCCGTCATGCTGATCCGCGCGGAAACGCAGGAGGCGCTTGATAAAAAGAAAGAGCTGATGGAATATATAAGGGAAGAAGACCGCCGCGTTTATTACAGACTGCGCTGGGGAATCATGGGATGCGCTTCCAACCTTCCAGGCAAGGGAGGGCGCAAGACATTCATTGCGGCCTATAAGCTTTGTCAGAAATTTTATGGCTTTAACTAATAAAAAACTGCAGATCATCAGGGAATGATGACCTGCAGTTTTTCTTTTGTCAGTGAAACGGTAAATTCAGTTCCGAGTCCGGCGGACTCTCCGTCTCTATGTATGGCAAGGGATTTTGAACTTTTGACCCTGATCTTCTGGCAGCGCAGCAGGTGGACTCCCCGAAAACAGGTGTGTCTGCCAAAAATGGAAAGGAAAAGGCAGAAGATCAGACGGAGCCTTCCCATACCTTCAACCACAAATACATCAAGAAGACCATCCGAGGGGTCTGCACAGGGACAGAAGCGGAAACCTCCGCCCTCATATTTCTGATTCATGACTGCAGTAAGAAAAACTTTGTCATAAGTGCATTCCATGTCGGCATCCGTGTCTATGGAAATGGAAGTGGGAGGCAGAGACAAAAGCTGCCTGATACCAATGAGGAGATAGGCAAGTTTGCCAAGTCCCAGATGATTCAGCGCCTTTTTGAGAGGAGAAACACTGATCTCGTGGCAGACAGCCGCGTCAAATCCAATACCGCAGCTGACGGCAAAACGGCTGGTAAAACCGTTGCAGGTGATTTCAGATATATCCACAGGCACTGTTTTTTCAGAATGGAGTATGGTTTCCAGAGCCTTATCCGGCCTGCCGGGAAGCTGCATGCTGCGGCAAAAGTCATTGCCGGATCCGGTGGGAATGTAACCGAAGCGGACAAACGGAAGATTTTTGAGTCCGGTCAGTACTTCCTGAATGGTTCCGTCACCGCCTACAGCGATCAGAGTGATCCTGTGAGTCTCATCCGCAGAGGCACTTATTTTTTCTGCCAGCTCTGTGGCATGACCGGTGCACTTTGTCAGCCAGGCCTGATAGGGTATGTTTCTTTGATCCAGACTTTTGCTCAGAGCTTTCCATATATCGGCTCCTTTTCCGGAGCGGGAATTCGGATTTACGATAAAATAATACATGGCATCCTCCTGTAGATTTCAGTCTATCATACCATTTCAGACAGGATTTTACAATCATTTAACCGGAAGCCTGCCGAAAATTTAACGAAGGAAAATTATACTGTAAAAAAAAGAGAAACCGGAGGTAAACAGATGATCTATCTGGTTGAAGATGATGAAAGTATCAGAGAGCTTGTGGTATATACACTAAAAAGTCAGGACATGGATGCAAAAGGGTTTGAAAAGCCTTCACTGTTCTGGAAAGAAATGGAGAAAGAGTTTCCGGCTTTGATTCTGCTGGATATTATGCTTCCAGAGGAGGACGGGCTTTCCATATTAAAGAAATTAAGGGCAAGACCGGATACCAGAAAGCTGCCGGTAATCATGCTTACGGCAAGAGGCAGTGAATATGATACGGTCATGGGGCTTGACAGTGGTGCAGACGATTATATCCCCAAGCCGTTCCGCATGATGGAGCTGATCTCCAGGATCCGTGCAAGGCTTCGCAGGGCAGAGGATAAAGGAGCAGAAGAATACCGGGTCGGAAGTCTGTACGTATGTCCCTCCAGACATATAGTAACGGTAAATAAAGAACCAGTCAGCCTGACCCTGAAAGAATATGAAATGCTTTGTCTTCTGCTGAAAAACAGCGGTATGGTGCTGTCCAGAACACAGCTTCTCAATCAGATCTGGGGCTATGAATTTGACGGGGAGAGCAGAACGGTAGATGTCCATATCCGTACCCTGCGCCAGAAACTGGGAGAAGCCGGTGACCTTATCGAAACAGTCCGGGGAATCGGATATAAGATGGGAAAATAACACCTGCAGTCCGGAAGGTTATCAGAAAAATAAGAGAAAAACAGATGCCATGGGGTTTCCCATGGTATTTTTCTTCATGTCGTGTTACAATCCTTTTATGCAAAAAATGTTTCTCACAGATGGAGAAATGATTTCTGTGAGAAATGTCAGAATAATATATATGAGAGGTAAGCATCTATGAAATCACTTGTAATTGCAGAAAAACCTTCGGTTGCCAGAGATATTGCAAGAGTTCTTCACTGCAGTCAGAAAGGAAACGGGTGTCTGGAGGGAAAGGAATATATTGTGACCTGGGCGCTGGGGCATCTTGTAACTCTTGCGGATCCGGAGGAATATGACAAAAAATATATGAAGTGGGATATGAGCACACTTCCCATGATGCCTGACCATATGAAGCTGGTGGTGATCCGTCAGACTGCCAAACAGTATAATGCGGTAAAAACACAGCTTTTCCGGAAAGATGTAGGAGATATCATCATTGCCACAGATGCAGGAAGAGAAGGGGAACTGGTAGCTCGCTGGATTCTTGATAAATCCGGCTGTAAGAAGCCCATCCGCCGTCTGTGGATCTCATCGGTAACAGATAAAGCCATTCGAGACGGTTTCCATAACCTGAAGGACGGGAGAGAATACAATGCCCTTTATAAGGCTGCAGCTGCCAGAGCAGAGGCAGACTGGCTGGTGGGAATGAACGGAACGAGAGCGCTGACCTGCAAATATAATGCACAGCTTTCCTGCGGGCGAGTACAGACGCCTACCCTTGCCATTATCGCTATGCGTGAGGAAGAAATCCGCCATTTTCAGCCAAAGGAGTATTATGGGATCACAGTAAATGCCGGAGATGTGGTCTGGACCTGGAAAGACCAGAAAAGCGGAAGCTTTCGCACTTTCCATAAGGAAAAAGCAGAGGAGATCCGGGAAAAGATAAAAAATGGGGCTCTGACCATTACTTCGGTAACAAAAAAGCCCAGGAAAACCCAGTCTCCGGGACTTTATGATCTGACAACCCTGCAGAGAGAGGCAAATCAGAAATATGGATTTTCAGCCAAAGAGACATTGAACATTATGCAGAGACTTTATGAAAATCATAAGGTCCTTACGTATCCCAGAACAGATTCCCGTTACATTGGAAAGGATGTAGTACCTACCATAAAAGAACGGCTGAAAGCCTGCGGCACAGGACCGTACCGGAAACTGGCAGGTGCGCTTATGAATAAACCGGTCCAGGTAAACGGAAGCTTTGTGGATGATAAAAAGGTCAGTGACCATCATGCCATTATTCCCACAGAACAGTTTGTTCAGCTTGACCATATGACAAATGAAGAGAGAAAGATCTACGATATGGTGGTACGCCGCTTCCTGAGCGTTCTGTATCCGTCCTTTGAATATGAACAGACCGCCATGGAGGCAGAGGCATGTGGCTATGTATTTGCTGCCAGCGGAAAAACAGTGATCTCTTCAGGGTGGAAAGAAGTTTATGAAGGGGATTACCGGGAGGAAGAGGAGGAAAATGAACAGGAAATCAAAGACCAGAGTCTTCCGGTGCACAAAGAAGGAGAAAAACTAAAGATCCAGGACATCCGTCTGAAAGAGGGAAAAACAAAGCCGCCGGCAAGATTTACAGAGGCGTCCCTTCTTGCAGCGATGGAAAATCCTGCGAAATATCTGTCTACCGGAGACCGCCAGGCGGCAAAAACGCTGGGAGAAACCGGAGGACTGGGAACCGTTGCCACCAGAGCGGATATTATCGAAAAGCTTTTCCACAGCTTTATGATGGAGAAAAAGGGAAATGAGATTTACCTGACTTCCAAGGCAAAGCAGCTTCTTGAACTGGTTCCTGAAGATCTGAAAAAACCGGAGCTTACCGCAGACTGGGAAAAGAAGCTTGCGGATATTTCCAAAGGAAAGCTGAAGCAGGATACGTTCCTGAAAGAAATCCGGAATTATACCTGTGAGATCGTTGATGAGATCAAAACCGGAAACGGAATCTTCCGCCATGACAACATTACAAATAAAATCTGTCCCAACTGCGGAAAACGGCTTCTGGCAGTTAATGGAAAAAACAGCAGGATGCTGGTGTGCCAGGATCGTGAATGTGGGTACCGGGAAACGGTTTCCAGAACAACCAATGCACGCTGTCCAAAATGTCATAAACGTATGGAAATGATCGTAAAAGGAAAGGAAGAAACGTTTGTCTGTTTCTGTGGATATAAAGAAAAACTGTCCTCTTTCCAGGCAAGAAGGAAAAAGGAGGGCGCCGGTGTAAATAAAAGAGATGTACAGAAATATTTGAAACAACAGCAGAAAGAGGCAAAAGAGCCTGTAAATAATGCATTTGCCCAGGCGCTTGCAGGAATCAGGCTGGACTAGGTACGAAAGGAACTTCTAAAGGAGAACAAAAATGGAGAAATTCAATTTAAAAAATAAAGTTTTAATGGGGATCACGTTGTTTTCCATGTTCTTTGGTGCCGGAAATCTGATTTTTCCACCGTTTCTGGGAGCTCAGGCAGGAACACATGCATGGATCGCATTTCTTGGATTTGCGGTCAGTGCTGTAGGCATTCCTGTTCTGGGCGTGATCGCCGTAACGGTTTCAGGAGGGCTTGAAAAACTGGCGTCGAGAGTACATCCGAAATTTGCATTTGGATATATTCTTCTTCTGTATCTGGCAATCGGTCCCTGTCTTGCAATTCCAAGGACGGCCAGTACTTCCTTTTCCATGGCGGTACTGCCCTTTATGCCGGAAGGTGTTTCGGCTTCCTTGCCGCAGCTATTGTATTCCCTTGTTTTTTTCAGCCTCGCGGCAGTGGTTGCCATGCATCCGGAGAAGCTGACAGAATATCTGGGAAAACGGCTGACTCCAGTTCTTTTGCTGCTGATCGTTGTACTTTTTGGCGCCAGTGTCATAGGCGTTATAAGAGGAAACAACATTTTGGATTCCACAGGCGCCAGTCCGGCCGGTCTGTATCAGCAGGGGGCTGCTGTGCAGGGATTCCTGGACGGTTATCAGACCATGGATACGCTGGCTGCTCTGAATTTTGGCATGATCGTGGCCCTGAATATTCAGGCAAAAGGAATAAAGAAAGAAAAGACAGTGGTCAAAGAAACCATTTCTGCCGGATGGATCGCGGGAATTTTTCTTCTGGTTGTTTATGCCATGCTGAACTATGTGGGGAAGCTTTCCGGAATCGTATGTCCGGATGCCGCAAATGGAACGGAAGTGCTGGTATCGATGGCAGATGTGCTTTTTGGAAGAATGGGAACGATGATCCTTGCGGTGATTTTTGTGATCGCCTGCTTTAATACCTGTGTGGGACTTTTCAGCTGCTGCGGAAAGTATTTTGCAGAGGTATTTCCAAAAACCGGATATATGGGATGGGTCCTGATTTTTGCATTTGTGTCCATGGTGATCGCAAATGTAGGGCTGGATCAGATTCTTAAATTTTCTGTTCCTGTATTAAATGCAATATATCCAATGGCAATCCTGCTGATCCTTTTGGCTCTGCTTCATCCCTGGATTGGCAGATTTCAGAGAATTTATCCATGGTCAGCGGTTTTCTGCGGGATCAGCAGTATTCTTACGGTGATGGATCAGCACGGGATCATCCTGCCCGGGATTACATTACTTATAAGAAAGATTCCGGCATATGAGGCTGGTTTTGGATGGCTGATTCCTACCCTGGCAGGGGCGGCGGCAGGAATACTGATAGATTTGATAAAAAGAGAAAAACAATAGAGGAGGTAATTTATGCCAGTTTTTGATTTTAACCACACTCCGGAAAAGGGAACAACACCAGAATGTACCTACACTACGTTTCGGTCTGATGAGGACAAGGCTTCGCCGGAAAAGCCGATTCTGATCCTGGATAACCAGAAGTGTCAGTGGTCACATCATTCCTGTGGTGTGTTTACCAATCCGGTTCATCGTACTTCTTTCGAGTTCAAAGAGGAAAAAGAGGCAGTCAGCGCAGACATTTTAAAGGTGGATGCCCGTTTTGTAAGCCTGATTCGATGGCTGGGCGAAAACCGGATCAATGTGCGGCTTTCCGGAGAAAACAGAGCAGAGGGATACTGCGTTTACAGGATCCGTGAAATTGCTTTTGGAGGAGGAAAAAAGCTTTCGGCAGAAGACGGATTCCTTCAGTATATGATCGAAAGGCTTTTTGCCAGCAGTGCGCCGGCAGAACTTCCTGCAGATGAGGATGAGATAGAGGATGGAGACGATATGAAGCTTACCAGTCTCCAGAGCATTACAGATTTTATGACCTGTGCGGGACGTACGCTTCCGGATAATATCCGCCTCTGGGCAAGAAGAAATCTGGCAGTTGCCCGCTCCGCTGAGGTTTCTCAGGAGGAAAGGCGGCATGCACAGAGAGCTCTTTCCATTATGATGAACATCCAGTGGAAAAATAATTATTTTGAATCTATCGATCCGGATGAGGCAAGAAAGATCCTGGATGAAACACTTTACGGGATGGAAAAAGTAAAACAGAGGATAATTGAGACGATCATTCAGATCAACAGGACTCATACACTTCCGGCGTATGGCCTTCTTCTGGTAGGTCCTGCAGGAACGGGAAAATCTCAGATTGCTTATGCGGTGGCAAAAATCCTCAAGCTGCCCTGGACAACACTGGATATGAGCTCGATCAATGATCCGGAACAGCTGACCGGAAGTTCCCGGGTTTATGCCAATGCTAAGCCGGGAATCATTTTAGAGGCTTTTTCTATGGCCGGTGAATCGAACCTTGTGTTTATTATTAATGAGCTTGACAAAGCAGCTTCAGGAAAAGGGAATGGAAATCCGGCAGATGTCCTGCTGACACTTCTGGATAATCTGGGATTTACAGATAATTACATGGAGTGCATGGTTCCGACATCAGGCGTTTATCCTATTGCGACTGCCAATGACAAATCTCAGATCAGTGCACCGCTGATGTCGCGATTTGCTGTGATCGAGATTCCGGATTACACACCGGAAGAAAAAAAGGTGATCTTTTCAAAATTTGCACTGCCTAAGGTACTGAAAAGAATGGGGCTGAAGGATTATGAATGTATCATTGAAGGGGAGGCTCTGGATGCAGTGATCCGGAAATATTCCGATACTTCCGGAATCCGTGACCTGGAACAGGCAGCAGAGCATCTTGCAGCCAATGCTCTTTATCAGATTGAGGTGGATCATATTCAGAAAGTAGTATTTACTCCGGAAGCGGTGAAAGAGCTTCTGGACTGATTGTATGAGATCCAGACAGAAAAAGATCCGGCGGAAATCCTGCCGGATCTTTTTGAAAATGTATTCAACTTTGCTGATAGGTGCTCAGGAAATCAGCGATCTTTCCTGCGGCTTTTGAAAGAACCTCGATGCGGGGAAGATATACCACACGGAAATGATCCGGTTCTTTCCAGTTAAAGCCGCCGCCGTGGATCAGAAGTATTTTTTTCTCCCGGAGAAGATCCAGGGCAAACTGTTCGTCATTTGTAATATTGAACTTTTTCGTATCGATCTTAGGGAAGATATAAAAAGCAGCTTTCGGCTTTACCGCTGTGATACCCGGAATATCAGTCAGTGCCTTATAGATAAATTCTCTCTGTTTGTAGATTCTTCCGCCGGGAACAATATAATCGTTTACGCTTTGATGACCGCCAAGCGCTGTCTGGACAATGGACTGGGCGGGAACATTGGAACAGAGACGCATGTTGGAGAGCATGTTGATTCCTTCAATATAATCCTGAACATGGTTTTTGTTTCCGCTTAAGATCATCCAGCCGATGCGATAGCCTGCGATCATGTGGGATTTGGACAATCCGCTGAAGGTAACGCAGAAAAGATCCGGTGCAAGAGAAGCGATGGAAATATGTTCTTCCCCATCCATGACCAGACGATCATAAATTTCATCTGAAAAAATGATCAGCTGATGACGTCTTGCAATGTCTACGATCTTCTGAAGAATCTCCCTTGGATAAAGCGCCCCGGTAGGATTGTTTGGATTGATGATTACGATTGCCTTTGTTTTATCAGTGATTTTTTTCTCGATATCATCCATATCCGGATACCATTCAGACTGCTCATCACAGATATAATGAACTGCTTTTCCTCCTGCCAGTGTGGCACAGGCTGTCCATAGTGGATAGTCCGGTGACGGGATCAGGATCTCATCACCATTGTCCAGAAGTGCAGACATGGAAAGGTTGATCAGTTCACTGACACCATTGCCTGTATAGATATCACCAATGGAAACATTGGGAATGTGTTTCAGCTGGGCATACTGCATGATGGCCTTTCTTGCGGAAAAAAGGCCTTTTGCATCAGAATAACCTTCACATTCTGTAAGCTGCTGACGCATATCGTAGATTACTTCATCGGGAGTCCGGAATCCAAAAGGAGCAGGATTTCCAATATTCAGTTTCAACACATGGGTGCCGGCTTCCTCCATTCGGTTTGCTTCTTCCACAACAGGGCCTCTGACATCATATAATACATTGTCCAGTTTGGATGACTTTTTAAATTTACGCATTCTCGTTCCTCCCATAAGTTCAATTTCAGGATCCGCTTTTTGAGGATCATCTTTTTGGATCTGTTTTAATTCGGTATTGCCCATCAGCCATTCCGGATCGGTGTGCAGCGTTTCGGCAAGAAAGTTCAAAATATCCGGACGGGGAAGCGTTTTGCCGCTGACATACTGGCTTACATGACTTTTTCCCAGCTTTACCTGACTGGCTTCAGCCGCACGTACAAGATCTATCTGCTTTAGATTTTGCTGTTTCATTGCAGAGCGGAGCCTGTCAGCAAAAATTTCCTTTAAGTTCATAAATTCCTCCTGAAAAAAGAGTTTCAAGATAAAAGTTCAATTTCATAAAACGAGTATAGCACGAGAAGTTCAAAAGTTCAATAAAAATAATAAATAAAATATGTTATAATGATAAAAAAATAAAGGATAAAAAATGAATGGATTTGTGCCGGAGAATCGTATTATCAGTGAAAGAGGAAAAATCAATCAGACGAATGGAGGAATTTATCATGAAGAAAAAAATAGCAGCAGCATTTATTACAGGAGTATTACTGGTATCTGTTGGTACCGTTGGTGTTCTGGCGGCAGGACACGGGCATGGAAGAGGACGCATGGGCAGATACTGCAGTTCTTCAGAAAGAATCGAATGTATGGATAAAGAACAGGACCGAGAATGTGTCTGTGGACAGGAAAGCAGATATGGGATCTGCGAGGAATGTCCGGGATTTGAGGATGAAGACAATAACGGGATCTGCGACCATCATGAGGAAAGACAGGCAAATGCAGAACGAGGTCATGGCTGCCGCAGAGGAAACAGAAGATAATACAGAGCAGTAATCGGAGAGCGTATGCGCAGTGAAGAAGAAATAAACACAGCTATAGAACAATATGCAGATACCGTAAAAAGAATCTGCATCGTACATTTGAAAAATCATGCAGATACGGAGGACATATTTCAGACTGTTTTTTTGAAATATGCCCTTAGTTCTGCTGTCTTTGAAAATACAGAGCATGAGAAAGCATGGTTTATCCGTGTGACCATCAATGCCTGCCGGGATCTTTTGAGGAGTTTTTTCAGAAGCAGGACAGTGCCTTTGGACGTACTGGCCGATCAGGAGGCTCCTTCTTTTGCGGATAACCGTGAGGTCCTGGATGCGGTTCTTTCTCTTCCGGCAAAATACAGAGATGTTGTGTATCTGCATTACTACGAAGGTTATACAGCCCCGCAGATCGGAGAAATTCTTGGAAAAAAGACAAATACTGTTTATACACTTCTGACCCGGGCAAGAGAACAGCTCAGAAGGCTTCTGGGAGGTGACGAGGATGAATGAATGGATCAAAAATGCTTTTGATGAGATCCACGCAGAGGAAGCATTAAAAGAAAAGACAAGGAGGGCTGTTTTTGAAAAAAGAAAAAAACGTATGTCCGCCCGCCGGCATTATGTGAAATATGCAGCTGCATCAGCTGCCTGCGGCTTTGTTTTTTTCATAGGCGGAGCCTGGATCTGTTTATCGCCTACGGCACAGATCAGCATTGATATCAATCCTTCTGTGGAACTGGGAATCAACCGGTTTGATAAGGTAGTATCTGTAAAAGGACGCAACGAAGACGGCAGTCGGCTGGCAGAAAGGCTGGACGTGCGGTTTGTGGATTATGAAGAGGCTGTAGAGCAGGTGATGAAGGATGACGGTATTGCAGAGCTTTTGGAGGAAAATGAGGAGGTGACCATTACTGTAGTAGGTCCGGAGAGCGCACAGTGCAGAAGAATCCTCCCTACAGTACAGAACTGCGTGGACGGATATCAAAATTCCTACTGTTATTATGCACATTCGGAGAAGGTAGAAGAAGCGCATGATCTGGGGCTTTCTTATGGGAAATACAGGGCTTATCTGGAATTAAAGGAACTTGATCCGGAGATTTTACCGGAGGACATCAGGGGAATGACTATGAGGGAAATCCGCGAATGGGCTCAAAAACTGGAAAATAAAGGAGAAGATACGGAAAAAGCAGAGGATACCGGAATAGGGAAAAATTCTGCCCACAGAAAACAAAAACATGGGAATCATATGCAAAAAAATGGTTCCGATCAGAAAAGGCATCATTCCAGATAAAAGTTGTCACCGGATCAAAAGAATTTCTTTACAGAACATTCTCTTTCTTGTACTATAAAGGTATAGATTTGTAATGAAAGGAGTTATTCTGGATGAGGAAAATGAATAAAAAAATATCTGTCTGGATGATGGCAGGCGTGCTTGCATTTGGAGGAATCTCTGCAGCAGGAGGCGCTGTTCCGGTGCTGGCGGCAGAAGAAAAAAAAGAAGAGAAGGATTCAGAAAAAAAGATCCGTCCGTCGGATCTGGTTCTGATGGCGCAGGATAGTTATTCCTATGCAGATATGGGACTTTCTTTTGAACTTCCTAAGCTGCTTCTGGAAAAAATGGAAAAGAAAGAGATCGCCATGCTTCCGGGAGCAGAGGTTACCGCTGATGGAAACAGTCTGAAATATGGGTTTGTAAGCTGGAGAACCATGAATGAGGAGCAGAGAGAAGCAGAGATTGGTTCTGATACTGCAGAATTTGCCGAATGGGTGGAAAGTCTTGGCGTAATAGGATGTCTTGGTGTTTATCAGAAGGAGCTGGAAGAAGATCTGGATAAACTCACCGGATGCACAGAGCATGAAAAGATCGGCACCAGTGAGGATGAAGAGTATATCTATTATCTCAGCACAGAGAAAAAGGCAGATGAGGAACTGGTAAAAGCACTTGGGGAGATTACATACGAGATCAGACCTATGGTTTCTTATAACAGTGAAGGCATGAAAGCCGGTGATCCTACAGGAAGCTTTGTCACAGAGGATATCAACGGAGAAGAATACACAGAAAAAATATTCCAGGAGGCAGACCTTACCATGGTCAACGTATTTGCCACCTGGTGCGGCCCCTGTGTCAATGAAATTCCTCATCTGGCAGAACTGGATAAAAAAATGGAAGAAAAAGGTGTTCAGATTGTCGGTATCGTAATGGATGCGGGAAGTGCAGATGAGAAGGAGGAGGAAGGTCTCAAAAAAGCACAGACGCTTCAGAAAAAGACAAAAGCAGAATATCCATTCCTTCTGCCGGATTCCGGATACATGAATGGAAGACTTTCTGCGATCCAGGCCTATCCGGAAACCTTTTTTGTAGATAAAAATGGAAATATTACAGGCGAAACGTACAGTGGAGCACGCAGTCTGGAAGAATGGGAAGAAATCATAAATACAGAACTGGAGAATCTGGAAGCGGCACAGGAGACAGAATGAAAGAAAAAAATAAAAAAGGCAGAGAGCTGTCAGGACTCTCTGACAGAACTGCCATGAAAATTGGAATCGGCATCACGATCCTGGGGCTGATATTTATGGCTTTTGGGATCTGGCGGGGAGAAATGGCAGTTGTCTTTGAAAAAGCAGTAAATATATGCATGGAGTGTATTGGCATTGGATAAGAAAAAACGTACAAATGAATGGGGGCGCCACAGAGTTCAGATTCTCTGGGCGTTTCTTTCCAACAGCTATCTGGCAGGTTTTGCAAAGGGCAGGATCTATCAGGGAAAACTGAAAAATCTTTGTGTTCCGGGACTGAACTGCTATTCCTGTCCCGGAGCGCTTGGTTCCTGTCCCGTAGGAGCCATGCAGGCAGTGGTGGGAAGCTGGAACTTTAAACTGGCTTTTTATGTGGCGGGATTTTTGATGTTTATAGGTGCACTGACCGGACGGTTCGTCTGTGGCTGGCTTTGTCCTTTTGGACTGATCCAGGATCTGCTGCACAAAATTCCGTTTCCAAAAAAAATCAATACGTTTCCGGGAGACAGGCTTCTCAGAAAAATGAAATATGTGATCTTTCTTGTTTTTGTCCTTCTGATGCCCATGTTTGTAGTAGATCTTCTGGGACAGGGCGCGCCCTATTTCTGTAAGCTGATATGTCCGGCAGGTACGCTGGAGGGAGGGCTTCCGCTGGTGCTTCTCAATAAAGGAATGCGGGGAGCGATTGGATGGCTTTATGCATGGAAGAATGTTCTTTTGGCTGTGATTCTGATTCTTTCTGTGATTATTTATCGGCCTTTCTGCAAGTATATCTGCCCTCTGGGGGCGGTGTATTCTCTGTTTCAGCCGGTGTCTGTTTTCCGGTATAAGGTGGATCAGGAACTTTGCACCCATTGCGGCGCCTGTGCAAAAGTATGTAAAATGCAGGTGAATCCTGTGAAAACTCCAAATCATCCGGAGTGTATCCGATGCGGCCGGTGTACAAAGATTTGTCCTACGGGAGCATTGAATACTAATGTTGGAAAATTCGGAAAATAAAAGAAAAAGACTTGACAAATAAAAAAGACAGGCATATAATTTATACATAAGTAGTATTATGATTGTATAGTGATATGCCGCGGGGTGGAGCAGTCCGGAAGCTCGTCGGGCTCATAACCCGAAGGTCGCAGGTTCAAATCCTGTCCCCGCTACTTTAGAAGGTGCCTGATTTCAGGCACTTTTATTTTTATTTAGAAAAGCAGTACATTTAAGGAGTTGGAAGCGGATTTGTTCTCTTTGTTCTATAATCTGGTTTTACAAAAACACAGATGTGTGTGTTATAATTTATGTCAGTGGGAGTACAGACTCCGGCGAATAGAAACTCCTTTGGAACGGAGTGGATAAATGCCATATGGAAGGATAAAACTGGTTGCAGGAATTCTTTCAGAACATTATAATAAAGAAAAGAAAAAGGGAGTGTGATCATGGGAAGACAAAACACAGGCAGATCAAGGAAAAAAAAGAAAAAGGGAGATTTTCTCCTGACATTGGCTCTGATCGTTGCCATTGCGGTATTTTGCTTTGCAGCATATAATCTGTTTCACATTTATTCTGAGTATAAAAAAGGTACAGATGAATACAATGAGATTGAACAGATGGCAGTAACAGAGAGAGAACCGGAGCTGGTAGATATGGAGCAGGCAGACGCAGGACCGGTTCCGCCTATTAACGTAGATTTTGATACGCTAAGAGGTATCAACAGCGATGTGATTGGCTGGATCTATGTGGAAGCACTGGACAATATCAATTATCCGGTGGTACAGGCAGAGGATAATGAAACGTATCTTCATATGACTTATGAGAAGAATTATAATTTTGCAGGAACTATTTTTGTAGATTATGAAAACAGCAGTGATTTTAGTGACTGCAACACGCTGATATACGGTCATAATATGAAAAACGGATCTATGTTCGCAAGCCTGAAAAAATTCACACAGGATGAAGAATTATATAAAAAGAGTAAATATTTTTGGATTTTAACTCCAGAAATGAATTATAGGTATGAGATTGTTTCGGCGTATGTAACGGGTGTAAACAGCGATACTTATACCTTGTTTAAAGGACCGGGAGATGAATTCCAGCAGTATCTGAATAACATCAAAGGCTATTCGGAAATTCAGACAGAGGCTGGTGAAATGACCATTAAGGATAAGATCGTTACTCTTTCTACTTGTACGGGAAATGATGCGACCAGATTTGTAGTACAGGGAAAACAGGTAAATGCAGTACCAGTAAAATAAGACAACAAACACAGGGGATAAGGAGGCAGCCATATGGAGGAGCAGATCATCAAATTGCAGGAGATCATTGACAGATACGACAATATCGTGTTTTTTGGAGGGGCAGGCGTATCCACAGAAAGCGGGATACCGGATTTCCGTTCTCAGGACGGCCTCTATCATCAGAAATATGACTATCCTCCGGAAACAATTTTAAGCCATACGTTTTTTATGAGACGGCCTGAGGAGTTCTATAAGTTTTACAGAGATAAAATGCTTTGTGATACCGCGAAGCCAAATGCAGCGCACATGAAACTGGCAGAACTGGAAAAATGCGGGAAACTGAAGGCTGTGATCACGCAGAACATTGATAATCTTCATCAGATGGCAGGCAGCAGAAAGGTGCTGGAGCTTCACGGCAGTGTATACCGCAATTATTGTATGAAGTGTGGAAAGTTTTATGATTTTTCTTACATAAAAAACAGTACAGGGGTACCGCGCTGCGAATGTGGCGGAATGGTGAAACCGGATGTAGTCTTATATGAGGAAGGTCTGGATAATCAGACACTGACTGATTCTGTCCGGGCGATTTCACAGGCGCAGGTACTGATTATTGGCGGAACGTCTCTTGCAGTTTATCCGGCTGCCAGTCTGATCGATTATTTCAGAGGCGACTGTCTGGTAGTGATCAATAAGGCGCCTACCCCGAGAGACCGCAATGCGGATCTTCTGATCAAAGATCCGATCGGGCAGGTTTTCTCGCAGATCAGGATTAAAGGAGAATAAAAAAGATGGATTACATCTATGAAGTTGGAGACATTGTTACGCTGAAAAAGGGGCACCCTTGCGGAAGTAAGGAATGGGAAATCCTCCGTGTGGGAGCGGATTTTCGGCTGAAATGCATGGGATGCGGGCATCAGATCATGGTGCCCCGCAAAATGGTGGAAAAAAACACACGGGGACTGAAGAAAAAAGAACAGCAGAATTGAAGAGGCTTCTGCAGTGAAAGGAGAAGGCGCATATGCTGGAAAGAATAAATAAAATATTAAAAGGACAGATTGTAACCTCAGTGCTTTATACAGCGCTTGGCCTGTGCTTTATCCTGATGCCTGTGGATACGGTAAACATCATCTGCAAATTTGTATTCGGAGTGGTACTGATCCTTGCAGGTGTCTATCATATTCTTATCTATGTACTGGAAAAGATGAATGCCACTCTTCTGGATCTGCTTTCCGGCGGAATGATTCTTGTAATCGGAATTTTCCTGTTCTTTAATCCGCAGATCGTGGTAAAACTTCTTCCTGTTCTTCTGGGAACCTTTGTGCTGGTGGATTCCATCTGGGTTTTGAAGGGCAGCCTGAAGCTGAAAAAAATCGGGAGAGGCGAATGGAAGATTCTCCTGATCGGCAGTCTGGTATTTATCGGACTGGGCATTGCCATGATCGTAGATCCTTTTGACATGGTGAAATATACCATGATATTTGCAGGCTGTGTTATGCTTGCAAACGGTGTGACAGATTTTGTTTTTCTGGTGCTGATGCGCCGGGGAATCAAAAAAGCAGAAACGGCATTGGAAGAGGCTGTGGAAGCTGCGGAAACGGTAGACGCTGAGTTTTCTCAGGTGCAGGAGGATACAGCGGCCGGGCAGCAGGAGCCGGAGTATGCCCCCTGGAGCTCCAGATCAGAAGTCACCGAGGACGCAGGGGAAAATACGAAAGATTGAATATAGGTTAAAAAAACAACATGAACATGAAAAAGAAACATATTTCTTGATTTTTTATCATGGCAGATCATCCTCTCTGATTCTATAATAAAGACAAGTTAAATCGAACGAGAAGTACCAAATTATTTAGCTGTATTTTATAGAAAAGGAGAGGATTTTACTATGAAAATGAAAAAACTTACAGCAATGAGCATGGCTGCATTAATGGCAGCATCTATGATCCCGGCAGTTCCGGTTATGGCAGAGGGAGAAGGAAAAGTTTATTATCTGAACTTCAAACCAGAAGCAGATGAAGCATGGCAGAATCTTGCAAAAACATATACAGAAGAAACAGGAACAGAGGTAACCGTTGTTACCGCAGCTTCCGGTCAGTATGAGACAACACTTCAGTCTGAAATGGCTAAGAGCGATGCTCCGACACTTTTCCAGGTAAACGGTCCTGTAGGTCTGAAAAACTGGAAAGATTACTGCTATGATCTGAAAGATTCCGAGATCTTTTCACAGCTTACTTCAGATACTTATGCACTGAAGGATGGAGATACAGTTCCTGGAATCGCATATGTAATTGAGTCCTACGGTCTGATCACAAACAAAACTCTTCTTGAAAAAGCAGGCTATACACTGGATGATATCAAGAGCTACGATCAGTTAAAGGCTGTTGCAGATGATATCCAGAGCAAGAAGGATGAACTGGGAATCAAGGGCGCATTTACCTCCGCAGGTATGGATGCTTCCTCCGACTGGAGATTCAAAACACATCTTGCAAACCTTCCGATCTACTATGAGTATAAAGAAGATGGAATCGATGATACTGCAGAGATCAAGGGAACTTACCTTGACAACTATAAGAACCTGTTTGATCTGTACATTACAGATTCTACCTGTGATCCGGCAGAGCTTTCCGCTAAGACTGCTGACGACTCCAGAAATGAATTTGTAAACAGCGAAGCAGTATTTTATCAGAACGGTTCCTGGGAATATGCAGAGCTTGCCAAAACATTCGGCGATGACGAGCTGGCAATGATCCCGATCTACTTTGGTGTAGACGATGAGAACCAGGGTCTTGCAACAGGTACAGAGAACTACTGGTGTGTAAACAAAAACGCATCAGAAGAAGACATTCAGGCAACACTGGATTTCATGAACTGGTGTGTAACTTCTGAGGCAGGAACAAAATCCATGGCTGAGGATATGGGCTTTACCATTCCTTTCAAAACAGCAGCTGCTCCTACCAACGTATTTGTAAAACAGGATGCAGAGTACACAGAAGCAGGTCTGACTCCTGTATCATGGAACTTTACAACTATGCCGTCTGAAGAGTGGAAAAACGGCGTTGGAACAGCTCTTACCGCTTATGCAGCAGAGACAGGTTCCTGGGATGACGTTGTAAGCGCATTCGTAGACAACTGGGCAATGGAAAAAGCTCTTACAGAGTAAGAACAGAGTTCCTGAAGTAAAAAAGTGACTGGAAAGGGGGCGGTGCAATCAGCTCCCGGTGGACGATCCTCCGGATGATTTGCATCAGCCCCCATACCTTTTGAAGCAGGGGAAAGAGGAGTAAAAACATGGTAGGAAAAACAATCAAAAAATGGTGGCCGATATTTGTACTGCCGACACTGGCTGCTTTTATCATCGGTTTTCTCTGGCCGTTTATCTGGGGCATTTATCTGTCCTTCTGCAAATTTACAACTGTACAGGATGTAACTTTTGTAGGATTTTCAAATTACGCAAAGCTGATGCTGGACAAATCCTTCAGCCATTCTTTCTGGCTGACCGTGGTATTTGCATTTGTATCCAGTATTCTGATCAACGTGCTGGCATTTACCATCGCACTGGCACTGACAAAAGGCTTCCGTGGAACCAATGTGTTCCGTACTGTATTTTTTATGCCGAACCTGATCGGTGGTATTGTTCTTGGTTATATCTGGCAGACTCTTCTGAATGGACTTCTTTCCAAATGGGGACAGCCGCTCCTTGCGCTTTCTGCCAAAAACGGTTTTATCGGAATGCTGATTCTTCTGATGTGGCAGCAGATCGGTTATATGATGATCATCTATGTGGCAGGTCTGAACAATGTATCGCCGGATCTGATCGAGGCGGCGCAGATCGACGGAGCAACCTCACGACAGATCCTGTTTAAGATCAAGATACCGATGATCATGCCGTCTGTAACGATTTGTACGTTCCTGACCCTGACAAACGGATTTAAGATGTTCGACCAGAACCTGTCTCTTACCGGCGGCGCTCCGGGCAAACAGTCACAGCTTCTTGCTCTGAACATTTATGATACGTTTTATGCCAGAAGCGGACCGATGTGGAAGGGCATCGGACAGGCAAAGGCCGTTGTATTCTTTATCCTTGTAGTTGCGATCGCCCTGATCCAGCTTAAGGCAACATCATCCAAGGAGGTGCAGCAGTAATGGAAAACAAGAAAAAAAATCCGCTGGCAACGATCATACTGTCAATCATCTCTGTTTTATGGATGTATCCAATTATTTTGATTCTTTTTAACTCTCTGAAAAAAGAATCTGCCATCACTACCTCCGGAGTATTCAGTCTTCCAAATAAGGAAAACTGGAATGGTCTGTCCAACTTCGTAGCCAGTGTGACACAGATGGATTTCCTGAAATCCTTCTGGTACAGTCTTATGATCTCGGTGATGTCAGTGGTACTGATCCTTCTTTGCTGTTCCATGTGCGCGTGGTATATCGTGCGTGTAAACGGTAAGCTGTCCAAAGCATTTTATTATCTTTGTGTATTCAGTATGGTCGTACCTTTCCAGATGGTTATGTTTACTCTGGCAAAAACAGCAGACACATTGAAGCTGAATAATCCGTATAATATCTGCATTATCTATCTTGGCTTCGGAGCCGGACTTGCAGTATTTATGTTTACCGGTTTTGTGAAGGGAATTCCTCTGGAAATAGAAGAAGCTGCGCTGATCGACGGATGCAGCCCTCTGCAGGTATATTTCCAGATCCTGATCCCGATTTTGAAGCCGACGATCATTTCTACGGCGATCCTGGAGCTGATGTGGGTGTGGAACGATTACCTCCTTCCAACGCTTGTACTGGATATCAAGAAATATCGTACCATTCCCATGGCAGTTCAGTATTTCCGCGGAAGCTTCGGACATGTACAGATGGGACCTATGATGGCAAGTATTATGATCGACATTATCCCGATCATCATTGTTTATCTGGTGTGCCAGAAGCATATTATTGAGGGCGTAGTAGCCGGAGCTGTAAAAGGCTGATGAAATAAAATGGTCAGAATCCCTGAGGAGCAGACGCTTTTCGGGGATTTTGTCTTTTGGTCAAAAAGTATATGAATTATCTGAAAGTTTGTAAGGTGTGTCCTTGTGAGGGGAAAATGGAAATGGTAAAATAGAAACAGTATGATCTACAAAAAAACAGAGTTTGTATGGGGAAGGAACTGGCGAAAAAATGATTCGATTATTGATCGTAGATGATGAAAGACTGGAAAGAGAAGGTGTAAAATATCTTCTTGCCCAGGAGGAGGGAGAATGGAAGATATATGAGGCTTCCAATGGTAAAGATGCCCTTCAGATTTTAAGAGAGGAAGAGATCGATCTTCTTCTTACGGATATCAAAATGCCGCACATGGATGGACTGGAGCTGACTTCCAGAGTCAGGGAACTGTATCCGGAGCTGCCTGTAGTGATCTTCAGTGGATACAGTGATTTTGCCTTTGCTCAGGAAGCCATGCGGTACGGGGTCACAGAATATGTACTGAAGCCGGTGGATCCGGAAGAGTTTCATAAGATCATCCGGAAGACGCAGGATATGATCTCAGACAGGAAAGAAAAGAAACAGCAGGAAAAACAGGAGCAGGATTTTCTCCAGCAGTATTTCCTTGAAAATTATCTTTATTCCGGAAATAAGGATATTCTGGAAAAAGCAAAACGTATGTTAAATATTGATCACTGGGAGCAATGGCGCTGTGCGGTTATGGTTGAGTCCGACGTTTCTTTTTTTGACAGGATAGAAGACGATTTTCAGGAACTGCTGCAGAAAGAGGTTCGGAGAGCCTTCTTTTATATGAATCTGAATGCACGTCAGTCCCTTCTGCTTTTTAAGGACGTATATTGCGATTATCAGCTTGTGGCAAATCATATATATACTTTTTTGAAGAGAAATTACAGAGATCGTTTTTATCTTGCAGTCAGCAGGATGTTTGAGGGAAGTCAGTGCCTTCCGGAGATCATGAGCCAGCTGGAACAGCAGATGGAAGAAAAATTCTATCATCCGGAAAAGCATATTTTTTCTAATGAAGAGGAACATCTGAAGATGGCTATGGGAGAAGTGCAGGATTCGCATCTGATGCAGATGATCTCCGAGGATATCAGCAGGAAAGATACAGAACTGCTCAGAAAACACTTTCTGACACTGAAGGAAAAATATACGGACAATACCAAATATTCGGCTATGTATATTAAGTTTGTTTTTTCCAATCTGATCCAGGAATTGTTCCAGGAGGATCAGTTTTCCGGAGAAAGACGGTTGGAGCATGAGATCGACCGGCTTTATAACTGCAGGAATATTATGGAGATCCTTCAGGTTACAGAGTACAACATCTGTGAATATGAGAAATTTCTGGAGAGATCCATGAGTGAATCCAGAAATGAAGTGGCGGTGGTGAAAAATTATATCTACCAGCATTATGATGAGGATCTGAATCTGGAAACACTGGCAGAAAAAGTATATCTTTCCTCAGGATATCTCAGCTTTATTTTTAAAAAGGAAACCGGAATGAATCTGAACCGCTACATACGCGTGTTCCGTATGGAAAAAGCGGGAGAACTTCTGAAAAACACCAATATGAAGGTGGCTCAGATCAGTGAAAAAGTAGGCTTTTCCAACGTATCCTATTTCTGCAGAAGCTTCCGTGAATTTTATGGAAGAAGTCCGGAATCCTATCGGAAAGGAACAGGAGAGAATGAGGAATCTGTATCAGAAGATTAAAAATATGAAATACCGCAACAAGCTCCGGGTACTTCTGGTAATTGCCAGTCTGGTTCCGGTGATCCTGATTGCCATCTACAGTCACATACGTATGAGCAGTTTTGTGAAACAGAGGGAAATGGAGGATATGTCTTCTCTTCTGGAACAGACCCGGGAAAATATTGACAGCCAGATTGCTGTTTATACCAGCCTTATGAATTATCTTACGTATTCTCCTGATATCGAAGAGATTATCCGGGAGAAAAATATGGATAATTATTCTGCTTATGAAAAATATATGAAGGTGGCAGATCCGCTTCTGACGGTACCGAAATCCTATCATGATGCGATCCGGCAGATTCAGCTTTTTGCAGACAGCATTAAGGTGGAGCATGAATATACCCTGGTCCCTTTTGAAAAAATACAGGAAAAATGGTGGAATGAGGAGCTTAAGGATGAGGTAAGAATTCAATGGATGGTAAACCGGGACAAAAAAGAGGTGGCAGCCATCCGTAATATTTACAACAACAGAGAGCTGGCGGCGGTGCTTTGTCTGACATTGGATTATGATAAGATTTTTCAGCCTTTTTCCGGAATTGCAGAAGACGGAACGCGTGTTGTGGCTGCAGACGAGAGCGGACGTATCTTATATGGAGACAGGTTTCTGGGAGATGATTATTTTTATGCAAAAAGTTCCAGCGGCGAGAACGGATGGGATTATTATCTGTTTCGTTCCAAGGAGGCGATTTCCGGGGAGGTCAAGCAGCTTTTTCTGGAGGAGATCCCTTTGATCCTTCTGTGTGCAGTGATCGTTTTTGCTCTGGGAACATTTTTTTCCAGGATATTTACCAGAAAAATTGAAGAGCTTACCAGAAATATGGATCAGGTAAATCATGGAAGCCGTGAAGTTACGGTATCCAGTGACAGTGAGGATGAAGTAGGAATACTTGTGCGCAGTTTCCGGCGTATGATGGACGAGATTAACCGCCTGATTGACGAGGTTTATGTAAATAAGATTGCCCTTAAAGAATTTGAGCTGAAGGCGCTTCAGGCACAGATCAATCCGCATTTTCTTTATAATACCCTTTCGGCTATTAACTGGATGGCAATCCGCAGCAACCAGAAGGAGATCAGCAAGGTTACGCTGGCACTGTCCACCTTTTATCGGACTGCATTAAGCAAGGGAGAAGATATGGTCACAGTGGAAAACTGTATCCGAAATGTAGAGGCATATCTGGAAATCCAGCTGGTAATGCACGACCATGACTTTACTGTACAATGGGAGACGGATCCTTCTATAAAAAATGAAATGGTACCGAAGCTTCTTCTTCAGCCGGTGGTGGAGAATGCTCTGGAGCATGGGCTGGATGTAAAGGAAGAAGGCGAAAAGATCATGAAGCTTTCGATCGTGGATGAGGGAGAGGAATTTCTGATGGCAGTAACGGACAATGGCCCGGGAATGGATCCGGAAAAAGCACAGACCCTCGTGACCTATCAGGCAAAGGGGTATGGCCTGAAAAATGTCAATGACCGGATCCGCCTCCTGTATGGGGAAGAGTATGGAGTCCGGATCATCAGCCATCCGGGCGAGGGGACGAGAGTGGAGATCCGGCTTCCAAAGAAAACAGCGGCAGAAAGGGAGCACAGGAGATAAAATGAGAAAAAATTTTTACAGGACTGCGGCAGTTTTGACAGCAGTTTGTTTTCTTTCGGGCTGTTCACAAAAAAGACAGCCGCAGGATTCCGGACAGCAGGTCTCTGAAGAGACCCGAAAAGCATGGGAAAAGGCAGAAACAACACCTTATGGGGCATATCCGGAGCTTGTTACCTATACGCTGGGACAGATGAGCGGTGCAAATAACTCCAATCTTCCGGAAGGCGATACTTATGAGGATAATGCCTACACAAGATATCTTCGGAAGCATCTGAATATCCAGAACGATAATATTTATATGGAAAGTGAAGACAGGTACAGTGAGTTTGTCAATATCATTGCAAAAGACCAGACACTTCCCGATGTACTGGTAGTATCGGACAGAGAAACCTTAAAGGAGCTGGTAGACAACGACCTGATTGAAGATCTGACAGAGGCATATGAAAAATGCACGTCACCCAGGATCAAAGAAATGTATGACAGTTATGGGGGAGAACTTCTGGAGGCAGGCGAATTTGACGGAAAACTGATGGCAGTGCCGGAAACGGTGATCGATCATGGCCCGAATCTTCTGTGGCTTCGGAAGGACTGGATCGATCAGCTGGGGCTGAAAGAACCAGAGACACTGGAGGAAGCCTTTGAGGTGATAGAAGCCTTTACAGAGAACCGACTGGGAACAGAAGAAGGAGAGGATCCGGTAGGGCTGGCCTGTGACACAGGACTTGTAGGGACGACAAGCTCCAGCTATTCCATGGATGTGATCTTTGACAGCTTTCATGCAAGCCCTCAAAGGTGGATCAAGAAGGAAGGGAAGATTGTCTATGGTTCCCTGACAGAAGAAACCAGAAATGCTCTTTCTTTTTTGCATGATCTGTACGAAAGAGGGATTCTTGACCAGAATTTTGCGCTCCGTGCACCAAACAATATCCGGGATCTGGTGGTGGAAGGGAAGTGTGGAGCCTTTTTCGGGCTCTGGTGGACTCCAAATAATCCTCTGATGGACGCCATGGAAAAAGATAAAACTGCAGACTGGGAGCCTTATTACCTTCAGGAACCATCCGGACAGGAGGCATATGCTTCTTTAAGAAATAATAAATACGTGGTAGTTCGTAAGGGATTTGAGCATCCGGAGATCGTTATGAAGATCATCAGTGTACTTTTTGATCATACAAGATATGAAGCAGAAGATGCAGACGAGGTAAACGAGTATTTTGCCCTGAATGTAGATCCAACAGCGAGACCACTTGTGATCAATGTGGACTATAATGAAGCAACCTATCAGGTTACAGAAAAAATCCGGGCGGCGCTTGGCGGCACCTGCCCGGAGGAAGAGCTGACTGCTATAGAAAGTTCCTATTATCAGGCCTGCAGAAATTATCTGGATTCCAGGGAATATACGGCAGAAGACTGGGCCGCCTATAAATCCAGAATTTCAGCAGTGGGGCTTCTGGTAGACGGAAACTATACACCGGCGGTACATCCCTATCTGGATGATACAGATGGCGTAGTCCCGCAGTCCCTGAAGCAATTTGAAAAAGATTCTTTTATAAAAATCATCATGGGGGAGGTGCCTGTCAGCTATTTTGATACTTTTGTAGAACAGTGGTATCAGCTGGGCGGCAAAGAACTGACTGAGCAGATCCGCGCCTCCAATCCGGGAGAGTAATCACTCTCCCAGATGCCAGATGTCGCGATTGTATTCTTCAATGGTACGGTCAGAAGAGAAGAAGCCGGCTTTGGCTATGTTGATAAGTGTTCTTCTTGTCCAGTCGGAAGGATTGCATGCATAATCTGCCATAGCCTGCTGTTTTCTCACAACGTAGGCATTAAAATCCGGGAGAGTCTGGAACCAGTCTTTCCAGATCAGTTCGTTTCTCAGTCTTTCCAGATGATCCTTCTGGCCGTATTTCATCATTTCTTCTCCGGTAAGGAAGTCGATGGCGCGTTTCAGGTTCGGATCGCTTTCGTACCAGTCTTTTGCACAGTAATCTCCGCTTTCATAGCGATGGATGACCTGATTGCTGCTCTGACCGAAGATGTAGATATTTTCTGCTCCTACAGCCTGAGAAATCTCTACATTGGCTCCGTCCATTGTTCCAAGTGTGAGAGCGCCGTTAAGCATAAACTTCATATTTCCGGTTCCGGAAGCTTCTTTGGAAGCGAGGCTGATCTGTTCAGAAAGATCACAGGCAGGAATCATTTTTTCAGCAGCAGTAACATTGTAGTTTTCCACAAAAACAAGCTGCATCCATGGAGCGACATCAGGGTCGTTGGCAATAACTTCGGATAAGGTTAAAAGGCTGTGGATGATATCCTTGGCGATCACATAGGCAGGAGCAGCCTTGGCACCGAAAATGCTTACCAGAGCAGTGGATGGCTTATGTCCGGCTTTGATCTCCAGGTACTGATGGATCAGGAAAAGCAGGTTCAGCTGCTGGCGCTTATACTCATGGAGCCTCTTGGACTGAATGGAGAACATGGCATTTGTCTGAAGGGAAACACCCTGTTTGTTTTTCAGCCACTGTGCCAGAGCCTCTTTGTTCTGATGCTTGATTTCTCCAAGACGTTTCAGAACATCCTCATCCTCTGCAAATGCAAGGAGCTTTTCCAGCTCTGCGGCATCTTTGTAGAAGCCGGGACCGATCAGTTTTTCAATTCCTTTTGTAAGTGACGGGTTACATTTCATCAGCCAGCGGCGGAAGGTAATACCATTTGTTTTATTATTGAATTTTTCCGGATAAAGGTTATAAAAGTTTTTCAGTTCACTTTCCTTGAGGATCTCCGTATGAAGAGCGGCTACTCCGTTAGTGGAATGAGAAAAATGAATATCCATATGAGCCATATGCACTCGATTCTGATCGTCGATAATGGCTGTGGAGGAATCCTCGGTTCTTGTTTTTGCAAGAGCATCCAGTTTGCGGATCACAGGAACAAGCTGTGGAACGACTTTTTCCAGAAAATCCACCGGCCATTTTTCCAGTGCTTCTGCAAGGATGGTGTGATTGGTGTAAGCGCAGGTATCTGTCACGATCTGAACGGCTTCCTCAAAGGCAATGCCCTTTTCTTCCAGAAGGCGGATCAGTTCCGGAATTACCATACTTGGATGTGTGTCGTTGATCTGAATGGCGGCATAGTCAGCCAGATCACGATAATTGCAGCCTCTTTCTTCACACTCTTTCAGAATCAGCTGAGCGCCTGCGGATACCATAAAATATTGCTGATAGATACGGAGCAGACGTCCGTTGTCATCTGAATCATCCGGGTAAAGGAAGAGAGTCAGATTTCTGGCGATATCGGTTTTGTCAAAAGAGATTCCGTCTCCAATAATGTCGGTATCTACAGTATCCAGATCAAAGAGGTTCAGTGTGTTGGTACGTCCCTCATAGCCGGTTACCGGAAGGGTATAAAGTCTTGCGGAATAGGTGGTTCCTGCAAGGGACACCGGAAATACCGTATCGGTTGCCTGTGCGGCACTGTGAGGCTCCAGCCAGAAGTCCGGGGTTTCATTCTGCACTCCGTTTTTGAAATCCTGATGAAACAGTCCGCAGTGGTAACGAAGACCTACGCCGTCACCAGGAAGATTCAGGGTTGCAAGACTGTCCAGGAAACAGGCTGCCAGACGTCCGAGTCCGCCGTTGCCAAGACTTGGTTCCGGCTCAATCTCTTCAAGCTCAGCCAGAGAATGTCCGGATTCTGCAAGAACAGAACGCACTTCATCATAAAGTCCGAGATTGATCAGGTTATTGGAAAGAAGTTTTCCAATCAGAAATTCAGCAGAAATGTAGTAAAGCTTCCTGCCTGTAACAGCAGCTGTACGCTTTTCGCTCTGGCTGCGGATCAGTTCCAGAAGTGCGTGATAAAGTTCGGTATTGGCTGCAGTGCTTAACTCTTTTCCGCAAAGCTTTGTAAGTTCATCTTTGACAAATGTGTTCATATTATGTGCTCCTTTCATTTTTCAGGATTGTGTTCTTTTGTTGTCGTTACTATATTTTTACTACAAAAATTCATTGGAATCTAGTAAAATAACAGCAAAGAATAATACAATCCTATCATATTGGAGGAAAAATTATGGTAGAAAAGCAGTACCAGGAAACGAAAAAACATGGAAGCCGATTGTTTCCATTTAACATATATCCCTGTACCATTCCGCTGGATTTTCCGGCAGTGCTGGTACACTGGCATCGGGAAATGGAATTGATCTATGTAAAAAAAGGAAAAGGACGGATCCAGATGGGGATGGCAGAATACGAAGGCAGGGAAGGAGATATTTTTGTGATCCCTCCGGGAAATCTTCATGCGATCCACAGGGTAAAGGGCGCTTCCATGGAATACGAAAATATTATTTTTGAGGTGGATTTTCTGGGAGGGGGAGCTGCCGATGTATGTGCCGGAGAATATCTGGTTCCCCTTGTTTCCGGTCAGCTTCTTTCACCGGTTCGTATCAGCTGTGAGGAAAAAGATTACGAAAAACTGAAAGCCTGCCTGGAACAGATGGAAGAACTATGCGGAGAAAAAACAATAGGTTTTGAACTGGGAGTTAAGGCGGCTGTCCTGCAGTTCCTGTTTCTTCTTGTCAGAAAATATCCTCATATTCATCACAGTATTTCTCCGGATATGGAAAAACTGAAAATGCTTCTACAGCAAATAGAGGTAAGATCCGGTGAAAATCTGTCCGTAGGACAGATGGCTGAATTTTGTGGATGGAGCAGCAGTCATTTTATGCGGTGGTTTAAAAATATGACAGGCAGCAGCTTTACTTCTTATGTTAATGACCGAAGACTGGCGGCAGCGGCAGAAAATCTGCGTCGTACAGATCATAAGATCGTGACCATTGCCGAGGATTCCGGCTTCAGCAATCTTTCTAATTTTAATCGACAGTTTAAGGCGAGGTATGGAATGACTCCGGGAGAATACCGGGATAAATGAAGAGATCAACATCTATTTAGAAAAAAGTCTAAATAGATGTTGATTTTTTGTGCGGTAAAGAGTAGAATCTAATTAGAAATATTTCTAATTAGATTTTGACGAAAGGAGTGATCTCATGTCTTTTGCAGATACATTTAAGGCATTATCAGATTCGGCAAGAAGAGAAATTCTGCAGCTTCTGAAGGATGGGAAAATGTCTGCAGGAGAAATAGGAAGTCATTTCGATATGACAGGAGCGACCATATCTTACCATTTGAAGATCCTTAAAAATGCAGATCTTGTATGGGAGACAAAGGTGAAAAATTATGTCTACTATGAGCTGAATACTTCAGTGGTGGAAGAAATCCTTCTGTGGCTGACTGAGCTTACAGGAGAAAAGAAATAGAAAATCATTTATGGTTCAGCTTATCCTGAACCAGAGGAGGAAAATATCATGTTGAAAAAATATAAATGGACTCTGCTGACAGCAGGATTTATGATATTGCTGCCAATGGCTGTGGGCTTATTTTTGTGGAATAAACTTCCGGATATGATACCTACACATTTTGGGTCAGATAATGAGATAAATGGATGGAGCAGCAAGCCAATGGCTGTATTTGGTATGCCGTTAATTATGCTTGCTATGGAGTTTGTCTGTGCTTTTTTGACTAACGCAGATCCTAAACGGAAAAATATTAACGACAAGCTGATGAGGACGATACTCTGGATTATCCCTATTATTTCTCTGGTAACCTGTCTGAGCTGTTATGCGGTAGCTCTTGGACGCACAATTGATATTGGAATGGTAATGAATATAATCCTGGGGATTGTATTTATCATTATGGGAAATTATATGCACAAGATCAAACAGAATTATACGGTGGGGATCAAGATCCCGTGGACATTAAACAGTGAAGAAAACTGGAATCGTACTCACAGACTTGGAGCATGGCTGTTTATGCTGGGAGGGATTATTTTTATAGTAAATGCATTTTTTAAGTCAGAGTGGGTTCTGATAGCTTTTCTGATAGCTGTGGGAGTAATTCCTATGGGATATTCTTATATTCTTTATAAAAAAGGAATCTGATTTTTTGCAAAACCCCTGAAAGGAATCCGGGAAGAAGGAGCCTTTCGGGGGTTTTTATGTCAGGAAAATCATTCGTGATATAAAATAAGAGAAAAGAACCGTACATCCGAATCACCGGCCCAGCATACCATTCCGGCAGACTCTGCCATTTTCTGGGCATCCAGACCATAGGCAGACATACAGGAGTATGTTTTGTAGGGACCGGCGCTCATAATGAGGAAATCTTTTTTCTCATAAGGAAAAAGATGCTCTGCCAGTTTTTCTGTCAGTACATTCTGATCATATTTCGCTTTTTTAAAAACAGACGGGTTGTTTTCCGGATGCTCGAGGACCGTCTGGAGAACAAGCGCCTTTTCATATACCTGAGCTTTATCGCGCATTTCTTCCGGTGTGCCGCAGGATGGAGGGCATGCCGGAAGCTTATCATAGCAGCCGCAAAGGTTTTCTTCACAGAACTGACGGTATTCCGGCACAAAGGACAGCTCCTTTACTTCTACGATAGCCGCATTGGCAAAACCAAAAGACAGTGCTTCTTTTACAAAATCCATATATACACTTCCTCCTTTGTTTTTTATATGTTCTATTATAACCTATCTGTCAGAAGTGTTCCACAAAAGAATTCAGGATACAAAAATCTTCTTTTGAAATTGTCCCCTTATAAAATATAGAAATTGTATATTTTAAAAAGTACAGTTATTGCTTATGATGTGTTTAACTTATTTGAAAAGAGGAGATATGATTATGAATAACCAGAACAGTACCATCACAAAACTTGCAGAGACAGCACTTCTGGCAGCGCTTTGCTATGTATCCTTTACTTTTTTACAGATTAAGATTCCGGTGCCGGGAGGAGATGCGACATCGATACATATAGGAAATGCATTTTGTGTTTTAGGAGCGCTTCTTCTGGGAGGCTGGTATGGCGGTCTTGCAGGAGCTATCGGGATGACAATTGCAGATCTTATGGATCCGGTATATTTTACGGTGGCACCAAAAACATTTGTACTGAAGCTCTGTATCGGATTGATTACAGGACTTGTCGCACATAAGATCGCAAAGATCAATGAAAGTACAGATAAGAAATATGTTTTAAAATGGAGTATACTTGCATCAGCAGCAGGCCTTGCGTTTAATGTGGTCGCCGATCCGGTGGTTGGCTATTTTTATAAGCAGTATATACTTGGTCAGCCTCAGAAAATGGCAGAGGTGCTGGCGAAGCTCAGCGCTATGACAACTCTGTTCAACGCAGTCGTATCGATCATCCTGGTAGCAGTGCTTTATAATGCAGTACGTCCGGTACTGATCAAAAGTCATCTGCTTGCAGCAGGGGGAGCAAAAGAATCATTGAATCCATAAAAGTAAAATAGAGCCGCTGTTCGACAGTTTTTGTTGGACAGCGGTTTTTATATATAGAAAAAAGGCATAAATACAAGGAAATATTATTTTGAAAAAAATAAAAAAAGTAGTTGACATATGTTGGAAGCTGTGGTAAATTAGTATAGCTGTCACAAAGAAATGATTGTTTTAAACAAACAATTCAAAAAACTTTTGAAAAAGTCAGAAAAAGTTGTTGACAAACATTTCTAAGTGTGGTAAAGTAAACAAGCTGTCAGCGAGACAGAGATTTACAAAAACAAACATCGAAAAAGTTTGAAAAAACTTGAAAAAAGTTCTTGACAAACGAAAATAGATGTGATAAAGTAAATGAGCTGTCTGAGAGACAGAAACAAAGAACCTTGATAAATAAACAGTGAGACACATACGATTCTCGAAAATTTCTTTTACATTCAAAGAACGGTTAAATGAACCAAAACAGTAAAACGAGAGATAGCTAGCAACTTTCTTGAG
>Ga0129308_1000818_pt1 | contig 40335 bp, 40 predicted proteins | sample L827metagenome_FD_94440 | JGI IMG/M metagenome (GOLD analysis project Ga0129308, IMG submission 94440) | Ring-tailed lemur group fecal microbial communities from Wisconsin, USA - L827 metagenome | ecosystem: Host-associated > Mammals > Digestive system > Large intestine > Fecal | place: USA... | reverse complement strand
TGGGGAATCGGCTCCAGCTTGTTTTTCCCCCAATATTGGGCGCCCAGCACGACAGCGCCCTCGCCGGCACCCTCCACCAGCATCTGGAGCATGAACTGCACCTGGTTGCACAGGCTGACGCCGCTCATGGCGTTCTGGCTGTACCGGCCCAGCATGACGGTATCCATCATATTGACGCTGTATATGAGCAAATTTTGCAGGGCCAGAGACAGTGCCAGCACAAAAAAGGTCTTGTAAAAACGTTTTTCCCGTATCATGGAAGCTGTGAACTCCTTGTTTTCTCCCTGATTTGATGCCCATCCGGCCATTTCCGGCAGGCGCGGGACATCTGCTGCCTGTCCCTTTGTTTCATTATACCGCAATTCCGCTGAAATTCCAGTGTCAGTATCATGCGCGGGTCTGTACTTTCACAGCTCCAAGCCCTGTTTCAGCCGCCGGAAACACCCGGCAGGAGCCATTCGGCCGGCAAATTTTTGCGGCGCGGGATTTGTATTTGCCGCGCAAATATAGTAAAATGAAACAAATATTGAGGTTTCCCTGGGCCGCTGTGCGGTACCGGGCACTTTTCCGGGGTTCCACTGTTTCAAGAAAGGAAGGGGAGCGGCGGCTTCCCATTGCGGGCGTACGGCATGAAATGGCTGCGGCAAACATGGTATAACGTATCGATCCAGACAAAAAGCCTCCTGCTGATGGGCTCCATGCTGGCGGCCGCCTGGGTCCTGGTGGCGCTGGTGGTGGTGCAGCTCCACACCTTCAGCGGCAAGTCGGAGATCATCATGAACGAGTACATGGACATCACCGGCTTCATGAATACATTTTCCGCGGAAAACGTGTGCCTGGAGGCGTATATCCGCCCTGTGCAGCCGCTGAACGCAAAGGAGGACTATCTCGCTGCCATTCAGTCCACCGACCGCCAGCTGGAAGCGCTGCGGCCCGATCTGCAGGTGGACCGCAGGGAGGAATATGTCCTGAAACGGGCCATCTGCAACGCGATGGAGCATTACCGAAATTCCCAGGGGGCGCTGCTGCAGGCGGAGACCTCATCGGAAATGATTGAACCCTACCTCTCCCTGAAGACGCAGGCCGCCTATATCGATGACTACACCAGAGACCTCCTCCACAGCCAAATGATCCAGGGCGGCGCCCAATGGCAGGAGATCGACAGCGCCAACACCGCCAGCAGCCGGCGGTTCGTGGGCTTTCTGGCTATCTCCACGGTGCTGATGGTGCTGATTTTGCTGATTTTTATCCGCAGCATCCTCAATCCGCTGGCGGCGCTGGGCCGCGCGGCGGATACCATCGGCACCGGCCGGTATGACGCACCGCCGCTGGTGGTCCGGGGGGATGACGAGGTGGGCCGCGCCGCCAAATCCTTCAACCTGATGCAGGCGGAGATCCGCCGCACCATCCGGGCGCTGGAAAAACAGTCCGAGATGGAAAAGCACCTGCTGGAAAAAGAGGTGGAAACCGCCCAGATGCAGCGCAAGCTGCAGGAGGGCCGGTTCGCCCAGCTGCAAAGCCAGATCAACCCCCATTTCCTGTTCAACACCCTCAGCACCATTGCCGCCCTGGCCCGGGAGGAGGGCGCGCCGCTTTCCGAGGACCTGATCCTGCGCCTGTCCAACTTTTTCCGCTATTCTCTGGAAAGCGACGAGCGGATGGTGGCGCTGGGGCGGGAGATCCAGCTGCTGCGGGATTACATGGAATTGCAGGAGACCCGGTACGGAGACCGCATCATCATGGAGGTCCGCGCCGACCCGGCCCTTGCGGACGTTCCGGTGCCTAAATTCATCCTTCAGCCGCTGGTGGAAAACTCCATCCTCCACGGCCTGCGCTCCTGCACCGGCGGCGGCCAGATCCGCGTCCGGGCATTCCGGGGCCGCCAGGGCGTCACCATCACGGTAACAGACAACGGCTGCGGCTTTGACCCCACGGCACCCCGGGACCGCGCCGGCCATCATTCCGTCGGCCTGGACAACATCCGGGAGCGGATGGAGCTCAGCGGCGGAGGGCTGGACGTTTTCAGCCGCCCGGGTCTTGGCACCTGTGTGCGGATCATTGTAAGAGAGGAGGTACGCCATGATCAAGATTCTGGTGGCCGAGGATGAACCCAGGAGCCGAAACGCCCTGGTATCCCGTCTGCGGGGCGTTTTGGGCGACACGGCACTCATCGAGGCGGCATCAGACGGCAACGAGGCCGTGGACAAAGCTGTGCGTGTACAGCCGGAGCTGGTGTTTATGGACATTGAGATGCCTTTTAAAAGCGGCCTGGAGGCCGCCGCCGTCATCAAACGCCAGCTGCCCGGAACCCACGTGGTGTTTCTGACGGCTTACGACCGGTTCGATTACGCGGTGGGCGCCCTCCGCTCCGGCGGAGAGGATTACCTTTTAAAGCCGGTCAGTGAAGCAGATCTGCGGGAAACGCTTCAAAAGTTTTTTGATGTAAAAGAGCCCGCCGCCCCGCCATCCTCCCCCTTTGAGGCCGCCCTGGAGGTCTGGATGCTCCAGCATTACACGGAGGATGTGGCGCTGGAGGACGCGGCGGCCAGCATGGGGATGAGTCCCTTCTACTTCTCCCGGCAGGTAAAGGCCGCCACCGGCAAGACCTTTTTGGATTTCTTCACCTCCTTCCGCATTGAAAAGGCCAAAAAGCGCCTGGTTTCCACGGAGCTGTCCGTCAGCGAGGTGGGGCGGTCCGTGGGATACCCGGATTCCAACTATTTCACAAAGGTTTTCAAGCGGGCTGTGGGCTGTACACCGACGGTTTACCGAAATACGGCATCATCGTCCGCGAAATAGGCATACAACGGCAGGTTTTGCGCCTGCCGTTGTCATTTTATACAAATTTGGCGCAGGCGCTTTGAACACGAATAAGAAATTGACGGTACAATCGCAAAACTTTACGATTTCTTAATATTTGTTTCTCCTATACAATAAAATTACACAAAAGGTTCCGGATATGAACCAGATATGTTGAAAGAGGAGAAAAGAACATGAAAAAGATGATGACATCCCTGCTGGCGATCGTCATGCTGCTGAGCCTGTGCGCTGGCTGCGGCAGCAAGGAGAGCGCCGCTCCCGCCCAGGAGTCCCAGCCCGCTGCCGAAGAGCAGTCTTCCGGTGAGACCATGGTCCTGCGTCTGGCCAACAGCCACAACGCCGAGCACATCACCAGCCAGGCCTGCCAGATGTTCGCCGACCTGGTGAACGAGAAGACTGACGGCCGCATCACCATTGAGTGCCACTTCGCCGGTGAGCTGGGCGACGAGCGCTCCACCATCGAGCAGTGCCAGTTCGGCGGCCTGGACTTCACCCGCGTGTCCTCCGGCGCTTCCGCCGAGTTCGCCCCTCTGATGAACGCTTTGCAGATGCCCTATGAGTACACCAGCGTGGACCACCTGTTTGAGGTCCTGGACGGCGAGATCGGCCAGGAAGTTTTCGAGACCTTCAAGGACAACAACCTGGTGGGCATCACCTACCTGCATCCCGGCTCCCGGAACTTCTTTAACTCCAAGAAGGAGATCCACACCCCCGCCGACATGGCCGGCATGAAGATCCGCGTGTCTGAGTCCGACCTGATGCTGACCATGATGGACTGCCTGGGCGCCGCCGGCGTGGGCCTGCCCTTCAACGACACCTACTCTTCCATCCAGACCGGCGTGGTGGACGGTGCCGAGAACAACATGACCTCTTACATCGAGATGTCCTTCTGGGAGGTCGCTCCCTACTGGACCTATGACGGCCACTCCTACATGCCCGACATGATCCTGGCCTCCAAGCAGACCATGGACAAGCTGTCCGCCGAGGACCAGCAGATCATCTTCGAGTGCGCCAAGGAAGCTGAAGTCTGGCACCGCGACGCCTGGGAGGAGTCCGAGGCCAAGAACGCCAAGATCGCTGAGGAAAAGGGCTGCACCCTCACCACTCTGACCGATGACGAGCTCAAGGCTTTCCAGGAAGCTGTCGCTCCCATGTATGACTCCTTCCTGAATGCCGAGCAGAAGGCCATCGTGGAGCGCGTTCAGGCTCTGGGCTGATACATGCTGGCAGAGAGCGGCCTTTCCGGGCCGCTCTCTGTGTTGTTAACAAATAGAAAGGAGTCTGCGCTATGCGTATTTTGCGGAAAGCCTGCCGCGCTTTGTTCAAGGCGCTGGAATGGTTCGCCATTATCTGCATGGTGGTTTTGACCATCATCGTCTTTATGGACGTGATCCTGCGTTATATTTTCAAGCAGGGCTTTTCCTGGACCCAGGAGGTGGCCACGCTGATGCTGGTGTGGTTCAGCCTCATCGGCATGGCCATCGGCGTTCTGGAAAGAATCCACATCAGCATCGAAATGTTTACCGCCAAGCTGCCTGAAAAGGCCATTCGGGTGCTGGAGTGCATTGACCATATCCTGATCGCCGTATTCGGCGGCACCATGGTGTACTACGGCCTGCTCATTATGAACATGACCAAGCTGTCCACGCTGCCAGCCACGAAAATGCCCAGCTCCGTGCTGTATGTGATCCTGCCCCTGTCCGGGCTTTTGGTGCTGGTGAACGCCATTTTGGTGGCGGCGGGCCAGGACAAGAAAATTTTTGATGAAACCGGCGACGCCGGAAAGGAGGCCCACGATGCCTGATACCACCATTGCCATCGCCATCATGCTGGGCTCCTTCGTGCTTTTGCTGATGCTGCGGATGCCCATTTCCTTCACCCTGGGCATCTCCTCCGTTTTGACGGCCCTGTATCTGAACATCCCCCTGGCCACGCTGTTCCAGCGGATGGTCAGCGGCATCCAGTCCTTCTCCCTGCTGGCTATTCCCTTCTTCATCCTGGCCGGTGAGATCATGGGCCAAGGCGGCATTTCCCGCCGGCTCATCACCCTGGCCAACGCTTTCGTGGGATGGATGCGGGGCGGCCTGGCCCAGGTAAACATCCTGGCGTCCATGTTCTTCGGCGGTATCTCCGGCTCCGCCGTGGCGGACACTTCCTCCATCGGCTCCATTCTCATCCCCATGATGACGGATTCCGGCTATGACAAGGACTTCTCCGTGGCCGTCACCGTCACCTCCTCCTGCCAGGGCGTCATGATCCCGCCCTCTCACAACATGATCCTCTTCGCCATGGCGGCGGGCGGCGGCGTGTCCATCGGCCAGCTGTTCATGGGCGGCCTCATCCCCGGCATCCTGCTGGGCGTGGCCCTGATGATCATGACGGCCATTATTGCCCGCAAGCGCAACTATCCCAAGGGCCGGATGATGTCCCTGAAGGAAATCTGGCAGGCCACCAAGGACGCCCTGCTGGGCCTCATGACCTGCATCATCATCGTGGGCGGCGTCATTTTCGGCTGGTTCACCGCCACCGAGTCCGCCGCCGTGGCCGTGGTCTACGCCTTTGTCGTGACCTTCTTCGTCTACCGGGAGATCCCCCTGCGCCAGTTCGGCAATATCCTGCGCAAGTCCCTGCGGACCATCGCCATGGTCATGGCCCTCATTTCCACCGCCTCCATGTTCGGCTGGCTGCTGGCTTACCTGAAGATCCCCGCCATGGTCACCAACCTGCTGCTGGGCATCTCCGACAATAAGGTGGTCATCCTGCTGCTCATCAACATCATGTGCCTGGTGCTGGGCTGCATCATGGACATGGGTCCCCTCATCCTCATCCTGACGCCCATCCTGCTGCCCGTGGTCACCCAGCTGGGCATGGCCCCCGTGCAGTTCGGCGCCATGCTGATTTTGAACCTGGCCATCGGCCTGTGCACGCCGCCTGTGGGCGCCGCCCTGTTTGCCGGCTGCTCCATCGGCCGCATCAAGATCGAGGCGGCCACCAAGGCCTGCCTGCCCTTCTACGCCATGATGATCCTGGTGCTGATGCTGGTCACCTTCTGGCAGCCTTTGTCCATGTTTGTTCCCAGCCTGATGATGGGCTGAGCGGATGGACGCCATTTTGGTAAAAGCGGCGGGACTTCTGCTGATGATCCTGGCAGGATACGGCATGAAGCGCCTGGGGCTTTTCCGTGTGGAAGACGCCAGGCTCCTCTCCCGCATCATCGTCCATCTGACGCTCCCGGCCGCTCTGGTCACCGGCTTTCGCACCTTCCGGTTCGATGTCAGCTATCTGGCCCTCATCGCCATTGCGCTGGCCAGCAACCTCTTGATGCTGGCCGTGGGCCTGTGGCGGGGACGGGGAAAGGCCGCTCCGGTCCGGGCGCTGTACGGCCTGAATATTTGCAGCTACAACATCGGCTGCTTCGTGCTGCCCTTTGTCCAGAGCTTTCTGCCGGCGGAGGCCCTCATCGGCGTGTCCATGTTCGATGCCGGCAACTGCCCGGTAAACTCCGGCATCTCCTACGCGGTGGTATCCGCTGCCGGGAATGGGGAACGGGTGCGTCCCCGTTTTGTGCTGGATAAGCTGTGCCATTCCGTGCCCTTTATGACCTATCTCGTGCTGATGGTGCTGTCTGCGCTGCACATCTCCCTGCCGGAGCCGGTCTATCAAATTGCCTCCACGGTGGGCGGCGCCAACACCTTTTTGGCCATGCTGATGATTGGCATTCTGTTCGAGGTGCGCGTCGAGCACGAAGACCGCCGCCAGATCGCCGAGATCCTGGTGCTGCGCTACGCGGGCAGTCTTGTGATGGCGGCGCTGGTGTGGCTGTCTCCTCTGCCGCTTTTGATCCGGCAGGTGTCGGTCCTGGCCATGATGGCGCCGATCCCCTCCGTGACCATGGTGTACTGTGAAAAATGCGGCTGCAAGCCATCGCTGTACGGCGTGCTGAACTCTTTGAGCCTCGCCATCAGCCTGGTGTTGACATTCCCCCTGCTGCTGATTCTGCACCTGTAAGGCAGGGCCTGCTTTCATTCGCCGATATCTCTTTTCTCCTGCGGGGGCCTCCAGTCAAGTCTGATTGGTGGCCTCCGCGCTTTTCATCCCCCGGTGCCGCGCTCTGCTGAAAATTCGAACAGCGGCCAAAGGCGGCCTGAAATCTTTCGATTTCAGGCCGCCTTTTTCAATAGCCGCGAACATCAAACGGCGGAGCACCGGGCCCGCCGTCGGTCTCAAAGCTCTTCCTTCAAAAAATCCATCAGCTCCCGCATCCCCTGGCCGGTATACGCGCTGACTGTAAAGACAGGAGAGGCGCCCGCCAGCCGCAGCAGCTCCTTCGCCTGCTGGATCTGCATTTCCGACGCGGCATCCGCCTTTGACACCACCCCCACCACCGGGATGGGGAATGCGGCCGCCTGTCCCGGCGAAAACATGAACCGGTCCTGGGACGCATCCTGCACAAAGAGCACCACATCCGACTCTGTGGATGTGGAGATCAGCGCCTGGAGAAAGGACCTGTGCTCCAGGTACTCTCCCGGCGTGTCGATGGTCTGATTGATGACCTCCAGCGCCTGCGTTTTCTTATAGACCCGCTCCAGACCGTTGAGGCGCTGGCACAGCGTGGTCTTGCCGCAGGCCACATTTCCCACAAGAATGATCTTTTTCATGTTCGTGTGATTTGCGCCGGCGCGAATTTCAGCAGGTTTTCCAGGACCCGCAGCACATCTTTCACCGCGGCCTCCACGCTGGCCACGTCGCCCCCGATCACCAAAGATCCGTTGAACCGGTCCACAAAGACGATCTCCACATCGGCGGCCTTGGTGGCGATGTCCGCGCCGATGATGGCGCCTTCACTGGGCGTGATGGTCATGATGCCCAGGGCGCCTGTATGGTCGCCGATCACGCCCAGCTTCTTATAAATATCCGGATTTGGGTTGGCGATCAGGTGCGCCAGGGTGACCTGCTTGCCAGGGACATATTCCTGTATGATCCGCTGCTTTTCCGCAGCCGCGTTTTCCGGCATATCCATTCACTCCTTTTCAAAACAGGCTGTTCAGCAGCTCCCTGTGGGGACTTGGTATCACCACGGAGGAGACCAGCATTCCCTCCGCGCAGGGCGTATGGGTCCCGGCCCGGACCGCTTCCGTCACAGCCGCCACCTCGCCGGTCAGGATGACAAAGGACTTGCCTCCGATACCCGTGCCCAGCCGCACATCCACAAGCTCCACGTCCGCCGCCTTCACTGCCGCGTCCGCGCTGTATACAGAGGCCGTCACGGAAAAGAACTCCATGACGCCAATGGCCCGCATGGTATCCGGCATACTGGTCAGGTTGATGGCCCGGATCACCTGGGGATGGACCCGGGGAATGACACAGGCGTCCACCACATGGCTGCCTCCGGCTGCGCGGCCCGCGTCCAGAGAGGCCTGCACCGCCGCCACCTCACCGGTAAAGAGCAGATAGTACTTTCCGGGGCAGCCGGGTTTTGCAAAAATCAGCTTCACCGCGGCCGCCTTTAAAACGGTATCCGCCGCCTCCACGCCTTTGGCGATGCTGTTCAGCTCCAAAAATCCAATGGTCTCCATCATTCCTCATCCCTCGCTTTTCACCAGAACGATGCGCTCGCCCACGGCTTCCACACGTCCGCTGATACTGGCATGGACCATGGCGCCCAGCGCGCCCTCCGGCGGGCGGGCAATGACCTGGCCCGCCGCCACCCGGTCCCCCGGTGACACCACCGGCACCGCGGGAGCGCCGATGTGCATCTTCACCGGGAGCTCCACCCGGTCCGGCTCCCACTCTTTCAGTTCCCGGATCTCACAGCCGTCGTACTCTGCAACACCGGCCCGGACGGCCGCCCGTTTGGAGGGGACCTTACGCTCCTCCCGGCAGGAGGATGCCTGCCAGGCATCTTCCGTGCGCTGATACCGGATGCCTGCCGCCGCCAGCTGCTCTTTGAGCATATGGTTGATTTTTCTGGGGTGCAGCCCCATGGGGCAGGCGTATACCTCACATACGCCGCATTCGCAGCAAAGCTGGGCGTTTCGGATATCCGAATCGTCCAGAAGGCTCCCGTCCGGACCGCCCATGGAGAGCTTTCGCATGATGCGGTGGGGCTCCAGGGGATGTCCCAGCAGATGGCGGGGGCAAAGCTGCGTGCAGCTGCTGCACTGGATGCATACGGACCGCGCCCGCTGAACCATGCGCCGCAGGTCCACCGCGGCGCCCCGGGCAGGGGCGCTCTCCTCCGGCAGCACCAAAATACCGGAGGTGGTCTTCGTCACCACCAACTGCTCCAGCTGCTCCATGGGGTGGACACGTCCCATCATGGGCCCGCCGGCCACCAGAACGTTCCGGCCTCCGGTCACGCCGCCCGCAAGCTCCAGGCACGCCTGGAAGCTGGTCCCCACGGGGACGTGGAGAATCGTGGGATGGCGCACCTCGCCGGTGACCGTCAGATACTTCCGGGTAAACGGAATACCGCCCATGGCGTCAGCCACGGCAAAGATCGTGGCCACATTGTCCACCACCGCGCCGGCATCGATGGGAAGCCCCGCCGGAGGGACCACCCGGCCAGTGACCTCATAAACGATGGTCTGCTCATCTCCGGCGGGATAAAAGCTGTCCAGCTCATGGATGGTGATGTCTGCTCCAGCCGCCTGGATGGCCTGGCGCAAAGCGGCAATTTCATCGTGGTAGTGGCGCTTCACCGCAAACACACAGTGGGGAATCCCCAGCTCCTGCCGCAGGGCCATGACGGCGCTTACCAGGCGGGGCGCCTGAAAGAGCATGAGATAGCGGTCCGTCCGCAGCAGCGGCTCGCACTCCGCGCCGTTCACGATCAAATATTCCATGCTCCCCTCGAGCTTCTTGTGGGTCGGAAAGCCCGCGCCTCCGCAGCCCACAACACCCGCCGCTTTGATTTTTTCCAAAATTCCCACGGCCAATTCACTTCCTTGCTGCCGTTTATTTCGCGGAGCGGTCCATCTCCAGATTGTCGATGATGCCCACAATGGCCATGTCCGCCGGCACGCTGCGGGCGTTCTCTCCGCCGAACACACTGCGGGCCGTGCTTCCGGAGACCACCAGGACCTTCTCTCCGATGCCGGCGCCCACCACGTCCGCGGCCACATAGGTCTTTTTCCGGGCGGCGCCGTCTTCCTCCTGGACGACCATCAGCTTCAGTCCCTCCAGGTTTTCCTCCTTTTTGGTGGCCCAAACATGGCCGATCACCCTGCAAATGATCACACGATCCCTCCTTGTTTCAGCTTTCCCATATCAGTTCCGCCCTGGCCTGGGCGAACACATCTTTGGCCGCCGGGGTGATGATGGCACCGGCGGGGACGGAGACCGTCTTTCCCTGCTTCATCAGCGCCAGCGCCTCCGCCTCCGTGATCAGCAAGGCGGCGTTCGGCACGGCGCTGCCCCGGGGGACCTGGACCGGCGGCGCCGCGTACTTGGGCGGCCTGGCCTCCGGCTCCGGCGGCGGAGCCTTTCTGGCGGCGGGCTTCACACCAAATACCTGCAGCGTCTGCACGTAGCTTTCCAGCAGCTGGTACAGGGCCGTGCTGCCCTTGCCGGAGAATTTCCGGAAGGGAAGGGCATCTTCCAGCAGCAGCGTCTCCACGCCGTTCAGCAGGGCGTGGACCACCGCGCAGGACACCTCGTCCCCGATGCGCCCCTGGGCGATATCCGCCAGCTGCGTGATCGTCAGCCGGGCAATGAGCACCCGGTCATAGCGGAGGATATTCCGGTTGGTCCGGTAATCCTCCACATCCAGCACCACCGCGTTCCGCCCGTATTCCCCAGGGACCTCCCGGCAGGTCCCGCCGACCACCAAAACCTTGGGCAGTCCCTCCGTATGCGCGTCCCGGTCCCGGCTTTGCTCCAGGGCCGCCAGCACCTGCCGGGTGACCTGCTCCACGATCTGTTCCATTTCCTGTCTTTCCATATGTTCACCTGGCCTTTTGCAGGAGGCCTGTAATGTGGCTGCCGCTCACCTGCGCGGCATTGGCCTCATCAAAGTCAATATGGACCGCCAGGGCGTAATCCTCCCGGACCCGGACGATCACATCGTTGAGGGTGACGGCCCGCTCCGTGCCCAGGCGGACGCTGACGTGCTCGCCGTCATGGACGCCATACTCCCGGGCATCCCCAGGCGTCATATGGACATGCGCCTTGGCCACGATGGCGGCACCCCGGGCAGTCACAACGCCTTCGGGGCCGACGATCAGCACATCCGCCGCACCCTCCAGGTCGCCGGAAAGGCAGATGGGTGCTTCCACACCCAGGGTGCGGGCATCCGTCAAGGACAGCTCCACCTGGATCTCCTTCCGCAGCGGCCCCAGGATGCCCACATTGGCCAGCTGTCCCCGGGCGGTCACCAGCTTCACCCGCTCTTCCGCCAGGAACTGTCCCGGCTGGCTGAGGTCCCGCTTCCGGGTCAGCTCGCTGCCGTTTCCAAACAAGGTATCCATCGCTTCCCGGGTCAGGTGGACATGGCGGGCGGAAATTTCCACGGGGATCTCCCTGCCTTCCTCCCGGGGATCTTGGTCTGCGGGTTTTGTACAAAGGCCGGACTGGGCGATCACCCGGGCAACGATGTCCCGGATGTCGCTTTCACTGAAATAGTTCATGGCTGCTCCTCTCTGTTCCGGCGGCCCGCCAGCTTGCGGCAAAGCAGGATATACACACAGCTGGACATGCGGTTCAAGCCCTCGATGATGTCGGTGCGGGAGCAGGCCTCGCCGTCACGGAAGGCCCTGGCCGCGGACAGCTCCGCTTCCCGCACTTGGGTCCGCAGACGGTTCAGCGCCACGCACACCCTGCCCATTTGATAGCTCGGAACGGGATGGTCGATGCCGAAGGTCTTTTTCACCTGGTGAGACGCCCTGCGGATGGCAGTGCTGTCCATCCCCATCAGCCGGACCTCCGGCAAGGGCTCCTCTTTCACCTCCGCTGCCAGGATGCTCCGCGCATAGGCCAGCAGCTCATCCAGCTCCTCTGTGATCCAGTGCTCGCCGCTTTCCTCCGCCTCGATCTGGACGTCCATGATCTGCGCCATCAAAGAATCCATCCGCCCCCGGAATTCGATGCGGGGATGCGTCTTTGGGACCAGGAGATTGCCCCGGAGATGGGTCATCTCCTCCGGTTTTCCGTCCAGCTCCCGTCCGGTCTGGGCGTCGATATAGACGGCTTTCCCGCTTCGCGTGGGGATGGGCGTCACCGTCATGGCCGCGGGCGGCTCCTTCGCCGCCCCATACCGCAGCGTGATCCCCTGTTCCCGGATGAAGTCCCGCGCAGAGGGCGTCAGGAGCGTTCCCTCCTCCACGCAGAGCTCCTGCTTCCGGTCCCGGGACCAGCGGGCCCGCAGCTCCACATCTGTCAGCAGTTTTTTCTTCATTGCTTCACCAACCTGTCCTCACGGGCGCAGGGAGGGAACTCCCCACGCCCGGACGCCTGCTTCCATTTGCCGGTGCTTTGCTCAGCGGTCGCTGTGCTCCAGCTGGGGAAGGATATACTCCACCTCGTCGTGGGGCCGGGGGATCACGTGGACGGACACCAGCTCACCCACCCGGGAGGCCGCCGCCGCGCCGGCGTCGGTAGCCGCCTTCACAGCGCCCACGTCGCCCCGGACCATGACCGTCACCAGGCCGCCGCCCACATGTACCTTGCCGATGAGGTGCACGTTGGCTGCCTTCACCATGGCGTCCGCTGCCTCCACGGAGCCCACCAGCCCCTTCGTCTCGATCATTCCCAATGCCTGCATGGATTCCATAATCAATACCTCCAAATCAAATGTTTCATGAATGAAATTACTTTCAGCAGTCCAGCCGGTCACACTCACCTGGCCAGCCGTGCCAGCACCGCTTTCGTGATCGCCTCGATCTCCTCCCGGCTCAAAGACGTCATACCCTTTTCAGGCGCGGCGCCTTGACTGCTTTTTTCCTGCGGTGTGCCGCAGGGGAGAGGCGCCTGGGCCGCAGGGCTTCCGGCCCGCAGCTCCTCCAGCTCCCGCAGGCCAAAGGCCACCCGGCGGATGTTGAGCAGGTTCATAGGCCCCACGTTGTCAGAGGTGGCGCTGCCGCCCACGGCGCCGCACCCCAAGGTCAGTGCCGGCTGGAGCCCGGTGACCGCGCCTACGCCGCCCAGCGCTCCGGGCGTGTTGACCAGCAGCCGGGACACCGGCTTTTTCAGGGCAAATTCCCGAATGACGCTCATATCCTGGCTGTGGATGGTCATGGTATGCCCGACGCCCTCGTTTTGCAGGATCTCTATGCTGCGGGCGCAGGCGCTTTCCCAGCCGTCCTCCACGTAAAACGCCAGGATGGGGCAGAGCTTTTCCCGGGAATAAGGATTGTCTTTCCCCACCGTCGTCTGGGGCGAGAGCAGCACCCGGGTCCCGGCGGGAATGGAAATCCCCGCCATTTTGGCAATGGTCTGGGCTGAGCGGCCCACGATCTTGGGATTCATCGTGCCGTTGGCGCGCATGATGAACCGGCCCACCTTTTCGCTTTCCTCGGGGCTCATGAAATAGCCCCCCTGCTTCTTCACCTCAGCGACCACCCGGTCTTTGATGCAGCGCTCCGTGATGATGCTCTGCTCGGAGGCGCAGATGGTCCCGTTGTCAAAGGTCTTGCTGTCAAAAATATGCTTGACGGCCATGGGGATATCAGCGGATTTTTCGATATAGGACGGGCCGTTGCCGGGGCCCACGCCCAGGGCCGGATTGCCGGAGCAATACGCCGCCCGCACCATGGCCTCGCCGCCGGTGGCCAGGATGATGCCGATGTCCCGGTGCTTCAGCAGGGCGGAAGTGCCCTCCTGTGTGGGGACCGTGACGCACTGTACCAGCCCCGCCGGCGCGCCGGCGGAGGCCGCGGCCTCCTGGATGATCCGGCAGGTCTCCACCGTGCAGTTCCTGGCGCCGGGGTGGGGGCTGATGATGATGGCGTTGCCCGCCTTCAGGGAGATCAGCGTTTTGTACATGGTGGTGGACGTAGGGTTCGTGGAGGGGATCAGGGCCGCCACGACCCCCATGGGAACCGCCACCTCCCACAGCTTTTTCTCCCGGTCCTCCCGCAGAAGGCCGATGGTCTTCAGGTCCTTGATGCTCTCATAGGTCATGGTGCTTCCCAGCAGGTTTTTCAGGACTTTGTCCTGCCAGACGCCAAAGCCGGTCTCCTCCACGGCCATTTTTGCCAGCCGTTCCGCATGGGCCGCGCAGGCCTCGGCAATGGCTTTCACCACCTGATCCACCCGGGTCTGGTCAAACCCGGCGTATTCCTCCTGCGCCGCCTTGGCCCGGGCCACCAGGCCCCGCACCTCCTGGATGGAGCGCAGGTCTTTATCAAATTCCACAGTTTCGCCTCCTCAATGGTCCAGTGTCCTTTCCTGGGCGCAAAGCGCCGTCATCTGTCGCTCTTTTCCAGGGACGGCAGGATGAATTCCACTTCGTCATGGGGCCGGGGGATCACATGGACGGACACCAGCTCGCCCACCCGGGAGGCTGCCGCCGCGCCGGCGTCCGTGGCCGACTTCACAGCGCCCACGTCGCCCCGGACCATGACCGTCACCAGGCCGCCGCCCACATGCACCTTGCCGATGAGGCGGACATTGGCCGCCTTCACCATGGCATCGGCCGCTTCCACGGAAGCCACCAGTCCCTTTGTCTCGATCATTCCCAATGCCTGCATTGATTCCATAATCAGTACCTCCATTTCATCCATTCCGATTTGATGTTATGTATGTGTGTTTCTCCACAGCGGTGGAGCGGGTCCCGTTTCAGTATGCCGTCGGTGCCTGGGCAATGCCCCGGACCGCGTCCGCAAACGCCTCGCAGGCCGCCTGACAGGCAGCCTGGCTGCCGGTCAGCAGTCCGCCGGCAAAGTTCGTCTCCGTGGGCGGGCCGTAAAATTTTTGCAGCGTCACAGCCGCCGCCTTCACCGCGGCGTCCAGCCCCACCATGGCCTCCAGGGGCGGAGCGATGAGATAGGCCATGGCCGTTCCCTCCGGGACGCCTGCCTCGTGGGACAGGTAGCTGCCCGTCCGGGAAATGCAGTGGGCAAAATAGACCACCGTATCCGCATCGTTGGCGCTGAAGAAGCTGGCGCCGCACTCGATGTAGCGGATTGCCGCCTCCAGGCCGCTGCGGACCTGCGCCGGGTCCTGCGCCGACAGGATGCCGATAAACTCGCCGGCCAGCGCCGTGCTGGCATTGCCGGCCCCCGCGTACATGCTGCGGGCGTACGCCACGGAGACCCTTGCTTTTTTGGTGGCCTCGTCCAGCGCCGCGTAGGACACATCGTCACAGTCGGTGGTAAAGATCCCCAGGCTCCGGTGCCCCTGCGGCACGTCCAGCCGCCGCAGCAGGGCGGGGTCGGCGTTCGGCAGGATGCGCACGCCAAGGATGTTGGTTTTGATCGCGTCTCCCCGCATGGCCGCCTCCTTACTTCACCAAGTCCACGCCGCTGGCTTTCTGCGCCAAAATTTTTGCGATGATCTCCGCCACATAGGCGCCGGCCTCCACGGCAGCCGTCCCGTTTTTATGGATGTTGGAGACCACGGTCCGCTTTGCCTCCGGCATCCCCACATAGGCGTTGTAGGCAATATAGGCGCTCATGCTCTCGGCGGTGGCCAGACCCGGCCGCTCGCCAATGAGCACACACACCACCTTGGCCCCCAGGACCTCCGCCACATGCTCCTGGGCGCCTACCCGGCCAAAGCGCAGGTAAAAGGGCGTGCCCACCTTCAGTCCCATCTCCTTGAGGGCGTCCATCAGCACCGGCAGGAGCCTGTTCAGATTGGCCTCAATGGCGGTGGAGCTGAGGCCGTCCGCCGCGAAGATCTGCACATCCGGGTTGGAGACGCACCGCTCCCGCAGCGTCTGCACGGCCTCCGGGCTCAGCTGCCGGCCCAGGTCCGGACGGGTGAGGAAGGTGTTTTTGTCCCCGCACATGGTCTGCACGGTGAAAAGGCCCGCCTCCTCCAGCACCTTGGGGTCTACGTCGGCAAACACGGCGTCCCGTGCCTGGGCATGGTCCGCCCGAAGGGTCAGAAGCGTCTGGGTATTCAGCCGGGGCCCCGCCCGGCCCACGCCGATGCGGGCTGTGGTGGTCCGCTTCATGCGCCGCAGGGCCTCCGGGTCCTGCGGATGCTCCAGAAGGGGCACCGCCTTGCACGCGGGGGAGGTGATGTCTTCAAATTCAGGTGCGCTCTTTTCCGCCCGCTGCTCCGGCGGACGGATACTGCCGGCGCTTTGCAGCTGCCGCAGCACTTCTTCCACAACGGCGGCAATCCATTCCTGATCCACCTGCATCTCCTCCTTACTTGACGAAGATCGTGGGGTCGCCGGCCCTGGGCGTAAGGCGGCCGTTTTCCATGATCCCCATTTTTTCCAGCCACTGTTCAAACTCCCGGATGGGCCGCAGTCCCAGGATCTCCCGGATGGCCGCGGCGTCATGGTAGGCGTTCGTCTGGTAATTCAGCATCACATCGTCACTGGTGGGAACGCCCAAAATATAGTTGACGCCGGCGCCCGCCAGCAGCAGCGACAGATTCTCAATATCGTTCTGGTCCGCCATCATGTGATTCGTGTAGCAGCAGTCACATCCCATGGGGATGCCGGTGAGCTTGCCCATAAAATGGTCCTCCAGGCCCGCCCGGATGACCTGGCGGCTGTCGTAAAGATACTCCGGGCCGATAAAGCCCACCACCGTATTGACCATGAACGGGTGGAACTCCCGGGCAAAGCCGTAGCACCGGGCCTCCATGGTCACCTGGTCGGCGCCGTAGTGGGCATCCGAGGACAGTTCGCTGCCCTGGCCCGTTTCAAAGTACATCACATTGGGCCCCTTGGCGGTTCCCCGCTCCTTCAGCAGAGCCAGGGCCTCCCGCACCGTGTCGGCGGAGAAGCCGAAGGCGCTGTTGCCCTTTTGGCTGCCGGCGATGGACTGAAAGATCATGTCTGTGGGCGCGCCGTTTTTCACCGCCTCGATCTGGGTGGTGATGTGGCCCAGAACGCAGATCTGGGTGGGTATCTCAAAGCGGTTTTTCACCTCGTCGAACCGGCGGAGCACCTCACCCAGGCTGGCCGCGGTGTCGTTCACCGGATTGAGGCCCAGCAGCGCGTCGCCGCTGCCATAGCTGAGGCCCTCAAACAGCGAGGCCGTGATGCCCTCCACATTGTCCGTGGGGTGGTTGGGCTGCAGCCGGGTGGACAGGCAGCCCCGGCGGCCGATGGTGGTGTTGCAGGTGGCCGTAACGCGGATCTTGTTGGCCGCGTACACCAGGTCCAGGTTGCTCATGAGCTTGCAGACGCCGGCCACCACCTCACTGGACAGCCCCGTACCCAGCCGCTTCAGGTCCTCCTCCGTGGCCCCGTAGCTGAGGATGTATTCCCGCAGCTCGGCCATGGACCACCCGGCGATCTTGCCGTAGACCGCGCCGTCCAGGGAATCCTGGTTGAGCCGGGTCACCTCGTCATCCTCATAAGGCACCACCGGGTTTTCCCGGAGGTCCCGCACCAGCAGGTGGCTGAGCACCTCCTTGGCGGCGATCCGCTCCAGGTCGGAGCCGGCGGCAATGCCCGCCAGCGTATCGCCGGATTTGACTTCATTGGCCTTGGCAAGGACTTCCTTCACCGAGCGGAACTGAAAGCTCTTTCCGGCCAGAACGGTGGATAATTTCATACGCACAAGCCTCCGTTTTTATCCAAACAGCAGGGTTTTGACCACCACGGGGACCACCAGCCCGTCCAGCACCGGCTTTCCAAGGTCCACGTAGTCCCCCTGCTCCACTTTGATGCCATCGATGCACACCACCCGACGCCGTCCCCGCAGGACCGCTTCCAGCAGCATGCCCAGGGCCTTGGCAATGTCCTGCTCCAGCACCACCAGCACCGGGGCGCCGGCCGGAAGGGCTCGGTCCAGTGCCCCGGCCAGACAGGCCGTCAGGGCTTTCAGCTCCTGATAACCGGGGTCGTTCTTTCCCGGGAGCGCCAGGACCAGCCGCTCCGCGCCGCTCTGCTCCAAAAACCAGCGGAGCTTTTCCTCCAGAAAGGCGCCCTCGCCGGCGAAGCAGTCTGCCTGCTCCCGGTCGCTGAGCTTCAGAGCCGGTACGTTCTTCAAGGGCAGCAGCTCCCGGGCATAGGCGATGGTGCTGCCGGAGATGCTGGTGGTATAGGTCCCGGCGCCCACCACGGTGGCCCGGATGGTCTCTTTGCTTTGGATACCCGGGATCTTCCGGGCCAGCAGGCCGTTTGCCACGGACCGCCCCAGCAAAGCGCCGATGTCCCCATAGGGCACGGGTTCTTCCAGCCTTGTGCCGATGCAGTCCGCCACGCCGCCGGAAAAGCAGAGATGCCGGACCTCTTTTCCCGCCAGGTCCAGCCAGGAGCTCCCCGGCGTCTGTACCTGGCGAAGCAGCGGCTCCTGGGGTTTGCAGCCCATGGCCTGGGCCAGAAGGTCCGCCATTTTGTCCGTCACTTTCTCCAAGTCCGGCAAACTCGTCCGCCGGCCGGGCTCCAGCGTCACGCCCACGGCCTCCGCGATCCTGGCGGCGGACGGGCTCACCCGTTCCACCTCCAGGTCCCGTTTCAGCCGTACCAGCCGCCCGCCGATGTCCAGGCACCCTTTTCCCACCACTTCGCCGTCATCAAACACCACAATGTTGGTGGTCCCGCCGCCGATGTCCAGGTTGGCGGCGGTACAGTGGTCATCCATGCTGTACTGAAACGCGCCGCTGCCCTTGCCGGCGATGATGGACTCCAGATCCGGCCCCGCGGTGGAGACCACGAATTCGCCGGCAAAGCCGCTGAGCTTTTCCAGCACCGCCGCTGCGTTTTCCTTGCGGGCGGACTCCCCGGTGATGATTACGGCGCCGGTGTCCACATCCGCCGGCGTATATCCCGCCAGACGGAACTCCTCCGCCACGATCTCCCGTATGGCCTCCCCGTCAATGAGGACCGGTGTGGTGAGGGGGGTGAGGTGGACCTTGCTTTTATAAACCACTTGTTTATCCACAATGGATACCTTGGGGACGGCGAAAAAGCCCACGGTGTTTTCCATGGTGATCCGGCTGAACACCAGCTGCGTGGTGGATGTTCCGATATCGATGCCAACGCTCAGAATATCCGGCATTTGCGGGCCCTCCTTCCCCAAAATGACAAAAAAAGCCAAGGCGTTCTTGCAACGCCTCAGCTTTTTTGCTTCTTTACCGCCGCACTCTGCTGTGCGGACTATTCGCTTTTAAAGTCAAACGACACCCGGCTGCCGCCGTCATCCGAATGGATGTTCAGGTGGCCGTGGAGCCGGTCCCGCACCGTAGCCTCCACGATGTTCAGGCCCAAACATCCCTCATCCGGCAGCACTTCGCCGAATCCGCAGCCGTCATCGCAGACCGTGACGGTGTGGAACAGCCGGCCCGGGCAGAAAGAAACGCCGATGTTTCCGCTCTCCCGGTCTTCAAAGGCGTGCTCCAGGGCGTTGGTGATCAGCTCATTGACCACTAGGGCCACGGAGCTGGCCGCGTCGGCGGAGAGCTTCGCCGAAGTGCCTGTGACAGAGATGGTGATATGCTTTCCCTCCGGCACAAAGGGCAGCAGGTTTTTCCGAAGCTGCTCCAGCAGCGTCATACTGTCCACGCCGCCCAGCCCGCTTCTGCTTTTCGTCAATATATCATGAATCGCGGCAATAGACAAGACTCTTCCCACATTTTCCCGGAGGATTTTTTGTGTGAACGGGTCTCCGCACCGCCGGGACTGCAGATTCAAAATACTGGCCACCAGCTGCAGATTGTTCTTGATCCGGTGGTGCACCTCCCGCAGCGTGAGCGCATCCGCCGCAGGCTGCTCAGACCGCAGAGACAGGTCTCCCTCCTCATACGTCCTGACCAGGCTCTGGAATTTCTTTTCCTGCCGCAGGTCGCCGCTGATGTCCTTTTCCCGGATAAGGACGGCGATGCACCGCCCATCTTCATTCAGGACCGGCACGGCGTCCTGCCGGACCGTCCGCTCCTCCTGGGTGATGGCTTTCAGGTCCCGCACCGGCGCCCGCAGCTCCATGGCGTGAAACACCGCCGGCTCCTTGTCGGGAAGCGCATAAGCGCCCACCACGTCTTTCTCATACGCACTTCCCACCGTATGGGGCCGGGCCTGCGCCGCCACCACGGCGCGGCCGTCCCTGGTGATGCAGTCAATGAACACATCAGCGCCTGTCAGCTCCGCCATCAGGGGCAGCTGGCAGCTGACTGCCTCCAGCCGGCGAATATCCTCCGGCCGCAGGTCGGTCTTTTCTTCGCAAATTTTCCGCAGCATATCACGCTTCCGCCGGCAGGCGGCTTCTCAGCTCTCTGGCGGCTTCCTCCACGGAGCATCCGTGGGTTTTTCCGTAGTTCACGATATAGCGGTAGGCCTTTTCGTCGCAAAGCCCTTTATGGGTGGCCAGCCACGCCTTTACCACTGCCACATCGTCTGTTTTGGCGGCCTGCTGAATGATGCGCTCCGCCAGGGCGGCCACAGAGATCCGCTTGTCCATGGCGGCCTTGCGCATGATCCGGTAGGCCTCCTCCTCCGAGCAGCCCCGGGACCTTGCCAGGAGCTGCTGGGCCTTGTGAACCTGCCGGTCCTCCCGGACACGGCGCTCCGCCGCCCGGGTCCGGGCCCGGCTCTCCCGCAGCCGGAGGCTCTGGGCCAGAGCGACTTCAATGGTCGGCAGCAGGGACCTTTCATCAACGGGCTTGACCAGGTATCCGGTGACGCCCGCGCTTCCGGCCCGTTGGACGATATCCCGGTCGCTGAACGCCGTCAGCAGCACCACGCAGCCCGCCAGCTCCTCGGACAAAATGGTCTCGGCAGCTGTCAGGCCGTCGAAAATCGGCATCTTCACATCCATCAAGACGACATCCGGCCGCTTTGCCCGGCAGAGCTCGACCGCATCAAAGCCGTCCGCCGCCTCGCCCACCACCGAAAAGCCCAGCTCCCGCAGCATATCGGCAAGGTCCATACGGGTGATGGGTTCATCATCCGCGATGATAACGGTTTTTTTCATGAGAGCCCTCCTTTGACGCAAAACCGGGGACGGACCGGCCGCCGGCGTGGCTTTTGCACATACGGCGGCCCGTTCTATTTTTAAAAATACCATAGTCCCGCGGTGTTGCAAACATTTCTCTCCCTGCTCGCCGGACCGGGCCGGATAGTGCTCCGGGAAATCGGTAGTTGATTTCAGCCGGCAAGTATGGTAAAAGATAAGATAGCTTTTTAGACTCATACGCGCTGTCTGCTCCGGAGGCTCCCCGGAATTTTCTTACATATCCGGTCTAAAAATTTCGGGTTCGGATTCTTTTGCTGTTGGGCATCCGATATTTGGGGCAAAAAATTGCGCGCTGTAAAACCAACGTATCCCGCGCAGGCAGAATACGGCACCAGAAAAGGGGTGATCCTATCAAATCCGGATTACATGATAACGAGCGGGTCAATAACGTCTTGTATATGCTGGAGCGGCATCACCGCGTGTCCACAGAGGAGGTCGGCCACTACCTTCATATCGCGCCGTCCACCGCCAGAAAGCTCCTGGCCTCCATGGAGGCGCAGGGTCTGTTGATCCGCACCTATGGCGGCGCCATCAGCGTCGACAAAAACAAGGACGTATCCTTGGCGCAAAAAATGATGATGAACATGGACCGCAAGAAAAAGATTGCCGCCTGTGCCCGTAAGTTCGTGAAAGACGGTGACCGGATCGCCGTGGCAGGCGGCTCAACGCTGCTGGAGTTCTGCGCCAGTCTCCACGACCTGAAATATTCCACCGTGGTCACGGACTCTTTGACGGCGGCAAACGTTCTGATCACGAACCACAACATCGAAGTCCAGATCTGCGCCGGCATCGTCACGGAGCGGACCGGCTGTATCGTTGGGGCCAATGCCATGAAAACGTTTAACGAGACTTCGTTTGATAAGGCCTTTATCGGCGTGGACGGCATTGATCTGGAGCAGGGCTTCTGGGCGGACAACATCCTCATCAGCAATGTGGAGCGCTGCATGGCCAAGGCCGCGCGGCAGGTGTTCGTTCTGGCGGACAGCTCCAAAATGGGCCGCAACAGCGTCCAGCCCCTCATGGCCTTGGCGGATGCCGACTATATTATCACAAATCCCTTCCTGGACCGGCAGTTCATCCGGCAGCTGCAAAAGCGCGGCTGCCAAGTGGTGTTCAGCGAGGACGAGGACACCATCGTCTGACCCGGTGCCAGGCCCGCAAGCCCCGCCGCAAGGACAGGGAAGCGGGCATTTGGAATGGTGCTGCGCCCGGTGCCGCAGCACGGCAGAGATACCACAAAACGGGAGCGTTTCGGAACCTCGGTTCCGCGGCGCTCCCGTTTTTTTGCAGCTTCAGAAGAACTCTTTTGCATGGTACTGCAGAGGCGTTCCCTCCAGCAGCCGCGCGTCCGTGACCTCCGCGCAAAACAGCACATGGTCCAGGACCTCCGCGGTGTGGATGACGCGGCAGGCAAACTGCGCCACAGCGTCCGCCAGCAGCGGGTCTCCTTCCGCCGACGCCGTCAGGGAAAGGCCCTCCAGCTTGTTCGTCTTGCGGCCGGAGGCCGTTCCGCAGCGCTTTGCGATGTCCCGCTGCTCCCGGGAAAGAACGCTCAGGGAAAAATGTCCGGCCTGCCGGATCAGTTCGGCCGTATAATGGGTGCGGCCGACGGCCACCAGCAAAGCCTTGGATGAGATCTGCGTCACCCAGGCGGCAGTCATCAGATTCTGCACGCCGGCGGCATTCGTGCCCACCAGATACACGCCTTGTGTCAAGGCGTCCATGGGAGTATTCATAAAAGTATCCTTTCTTCACTGGTTCTCCGCGTCCAAATCGAACAGTGCGGACAAGGAGGAGAACAGAACTTTGAACTTTTCATATTGCTTGAGATAGACCTTATGGGTCTCCATATCCGGCTCATAGCTTTTTTCCACACGGACCATGGAGGAGACAGCGGATTCCACGCTTTCAAAGGTCCCCGTGGCCACGCCCGCCAAAATGGCCGCGCCCAGACACGCCGCGTCCTGAGAACAGCCGGTAATCTGCAGGGAGCGTCCCGTGATGTCCGCTTTGATCTGGTTCCAGATATCAGACTTCGAGCCGCCGCCCATGGTGCGGATCTGATCGATCTCCAGTCCCATCTGGAGGACTGTTTCCAGGTTGCGGCAGATGATATAGCCCAGGCTCTCCATGATGCTTCGAATAAAGTGGGCCTTTGTGTGCTTCAGCGTCGCGCCATAAAACACGCCCTTGGCATTCAGGTTCACATCCGGCGCCATGGCACCCTGCAAGTGGGGCAGCGCGATGAGATTGTCAGACCCGGCATTGACCTGCGCGGCCTCCAGGTCCATCAAATAATAGGAGTCCAGCCCGGTGGCGGCCTGCATGTCGAGCTCGCTTTGACAGAAGTTGTCCCGGAACCACCGCAGGCACATTCCTCCCGTGGTGAACGTGTGCATCATATACGTGTCCGGGATCGCAAAATAGTGGACCGGCATCTGACGGTTGGGGTCATAGGTCAGCGTTTTCGTAGGCGCGCAGATTGCCAGGGACGCGCCGATGTTCTCTGAGAACATGCCCGGCCGGATATTGCCCACGCCGACAGCCGCCGCCACCTGGTCCATGCACCCGGAGCTCACCTGGACCGTGGGAGAAAGTCCCAGCTCCCGGGCAACGTCCGGCAGGATAGTACCCACCAGCTGGCCGGGCTCTATGATCTCCGGCAGCCAGGCGGGGTCGATGCCGGCGAATTCCAACATCTCCGGCCAGTATTTTTTGGTGCGGATATCCCAGTACTCCGTGGAGCTGAGCAGCGAGCATTCGGAGACAAAGCGTCCCGTCAGCAGGTAAATGATATAGTCCTCCAGCAGCAGGATATGCCGGACCTTTTCATACACCTGCGGTTCGTGCTCCCGGACCCACATGACCTTGGATACCGGCCAGCAGGCCTCAAAGCTCACCTGGCCGGTCACCTGATAGCAAAGCGCGTCGCCGAAGCGGGCTTTCAGCCGTTTGGCCTGCTCCCCGGCACGGTTGTCCATCCACACGATGGCATTGCGGACAGGCTCGGCCTGTTCATCCAAAAACAGCAGCGTCTCGCTTTGCACGGAAAAGCCGATGGTCGAAATCTCCTTTAAGCAGACGCCGCCGGCCTGTTCCATGGCGGCAAGGCACGCCTGGATGGATTCCATATAAATACCGCACGGCGCCTCCACAACATTCAGTTCAGGCGTCAGCAGAGAATATTCCATGATAGCGGAAGCCACTTTTTGGCCTGCGCACGTAAATACCGCCGTTTTTAAGGAAGTGGTCCCAATGTCGATTCCAAGTATCAGTTCTGCCATGTTGACCTCCGCGGATTGGCAGGGCGGCGGAAACCGTGTGTTCCCCGCCCGGAATAATGAATTGCAGGAATGCTGGAAGCGGGCCGCGGACCCGCGGGGCTGTCAGCCCCGCGGGTCTTGCACCCTGAGAGGGGAGATGTATGAATGGTCAGTTGATGCTGTCCATGTAGGCGACAACTGCTTCCAGATTCTTCCGGAAGCCCTCGCCGGGCGCAAAGTTCTCCGTAAACAGTGCGGAGCCCATGGTGAACGCCCAGGGGTTGATGCGGTTGATAAAGTCGATGCGCTCGTTGCTGTTGATGCTGCCGGCAATGACCACGGGGGCGTCAACGGCGGCACAGTAGGCCTCCGCCAGCTCCGCGCCGTGCTCGTGGCGGAAGGCCAGCAGGTCGATACCGTAAACGCCCTTGTCCAGCATGGACTTGGCGTCGGCGATGATCTCGTCAAAGCTGCCGGTCAGCACGCTGGGGCTGCCGGTGACCGTACCGCAGAAGGGCAGGTATTTCACCTGGTGCTCCTTCAAATAGGCATACACGCTGTCGAAAAACAGGGTGCCCATCAGGTAATCAAAGCCCAGCTCCACAGCGACCTTGGCGCCCGCCATGCACTCCTCCTCGGAATAGGTGACGACCTCCAGGAAGGTGGTCTTGCCGGCGGCCTTCATAGCCTGGATCAGCTGGGCCATTTTCTCATGCTCCAGGCCCACATCCTTGAAGCCCCAGAAATCCACAGGCAGGTCCTTGCAGGATTCAAAGACCTCCAGGGCGTTTTTCACGGTCTTGTCGTTGTGGGTCAGCATGATGATGATTTTGGAATTCATTTTTGATCTTCTCCTTTATTTTGGTGATACCGCCCGGGAAAACGCAGGGCGCTCCGGCGGCCGGGAGGCACTCAGCAGCTTTGGCGCCAGGAGCGCCGCGATCCCCAGGGCCAGCAGGCCGGATACCGCCTTTGCGATTATCACAGGGATGACCAGCCGCGGACATGTCTGGGAATTGAAGGCAAAGTGGTCTCCCAGGATGCAGTTTCCCCCGACCATGAAGGCGGCATTCAGCAAAGCGCCTTTTTCCGTCATGCGGTCCAGCGTGTCCAGGGTGGGAAATACGTTGACCGCTGCCACCAGCAGGCCGGACATATCTTCCTTTCCCACCTGCAAAAGCTCCGCCCCCCGGGCCAGAGCCTTCTGCAAAACCCGGGATACCACGGCCAGAAGCGGGAAAACGCCGCTCAGCACCAGGGCGATATTTCCTATGACCGGTATGATTTGGGAAAACGGCTCCAGCCCCGGCAGGAATTCCGCCCCCAGGAGTTCCTTGGCTGTGGTCAGCAAAAGCCCTGTGAGGTTGACCCCCACCAGCAGCTTTCCAAACAGCTGAAAGGGCCGCAGGACCCAGCGCTGGAACAAAACCAGCGCCAGAAACAGCGCAAAGGACAATATAGCCGCCGGGATCAGGTTGCAAAGCAGCAGCCGCAGCGGATATCCGGCGGTCAGGCCGCCGGCCAGGCACCCAAACGGGACGGAGAACAGGCCAATCACCAGTCCGTAGACAGCCGCCGTCCGTTTCGTGCCCTTGGTGCAGAGCATGGTCATGGGAATGAGGCACATGACGGCGGCGCCCAGCATGGACGCGGTGAAATAGCCGTTGAATTCTCCGGCCGCGGGGTCCAGCGCCATCTCCGCCGCCAGGGCCGCGCCGCCGGAATCGTTTGCCAGCAGCATCCCCGCCAGGGCCGACGGGTCCGCGCCCACGGCGGTGAACACCGGTGTGACGATGGGCGTAAGGACCCGGCCAAGGACCGGGGCCAGGCTCATAAAGCCCGTCATGGCGATGATCAGCTTGCCCGCGCAGCAGATGCCGCGCTCAAACTCGCCGCCCAGGCCGAACCGGTTATCCAGCAGATAGTCCGCGGCACCCAGCACGGCAAACAGAAAAATGACGCCGTTAATGATGGTAGTTGCTTGCATGGCTGCATTACTCCAGGAAATGTTCAGTGTCTTTCCGGTGCCGGAACTCCGCCCGGCAGGCGGTCGTCACAGTCCCGCGATCATTGCGATCTCCACCAGGTATTTGTTGTCCACCGGGGGAGCAATGACGGTATAGCGGGCGGGTGCCACATTGTGGCTGCCGCCAAAGTAGCGGGCATACGCCTCGTTCATGCCCGCGAAGTCCTCCTGCTTTTGCAGGAAGCAGCGGCACATCAGCACGTTGTCCAGGGAACCGCCGGCGGCCTCGATGAGGCGTTTGGCGTTTTCAATGGCCAGGGCGGTCTGGCCCTGGATATCCGCCGGGATATGGCCCTGGTCGTCCTCGCCCACCTGGCCGGCCACGTACAGGGTGTCTCCATAGCGGATGGCGGGGGAGTAGCAAAGCCCCGTTTCCGCGCCGGGCAGGGTGATCTTCTCTTTCTGCTTCATGGAAGCGGCCTCCTTTTCGGCTCAGTCTTTCTTGGTGACGGTGACGGTGCCTTCGTCACCGTTGACCACCACATAGTCGCCATCTTCGATGTACTGGAAGATATCCTCTTCAAAGTCAGCCACCATGGGGCTGCCAACCAGGACCGCCGCCACGCCCACCTTGGAATCGGCGTACTTGACGACCCAGCCCGCCGGGCGGACGCCCGAGAGGTCCATGGGGCCCTGGAACAGGCCGGACCAGCCGCAGGAGCCCTTGCTGGTGGGAATGACCAGGATCTTGCCGTCAAAGCTCTCGCCTTCGTGGACATGGCCTTTTTCGATGATCTTGCCGGTCTTTGCCTCCACGCCGGCCCAGCCCTGGATGCTGTTGGGGCAGCACATGGCATATCCTTCCGCAACGCCGCGGTAAGCGCCGCGGCCCTTTAACACGATCGTCTTGCCCATGGTCACTTTCCCTCCCACATGCCGGAAACAGCGGCGTCGACGCACTGTTCCATGGTTCCGTAATACATGTTTCCGTCCTTCAGCCAGGAGCGGTTGTAGTGGGCCTGCTTGGCCGCGTCCACAGCCATGCCCGTCACGCCCCGGTAGCACTCAAAGCCCTGCACCAGGGGACAGCCGTTGGTGCCGATGGTGGCGCCGGCGGCCTCGATAGTGGCCAGATAGCCGGACATGCGGGCCGCCTCGCGGATGGAGCAGCTGGTCCAGAAAATCAGGCGAACGCCCTCATGGACCTTCTTCCCCTTGATATAGGCGGCCGCGTTCCGGATCTCCTCCAGGGAGTAATGGGGACAGCCCACGGAGACGAACTGCACGGGGCCGCTGCCCGGGTCGCACAGCATCCGCTCCGATTCATCGTAGTCCTCCTGGGTGATGTGGAAGACGGGATAGTCCTTTTTGCCGCCCAGCGCCACCTCCTTGGTGGGCGCCTCGGGCGTGATGCCCTCGATGTGGCACATCTCCAGGCCGCTGGTGGTGGCGATGGCGGAGAACATCCGCTTCAGGCGGATGATATCCACGTCGTGGAAGGGGCCCGTCACCACCGGAACGGCGTTGTTCTGCCGGATGATGAGGCGGCCCAGAGAATAGCCGATGATATCCCAGTCTCTGGGCGTCTCGCATTTGCAGTCGATGCGCACCTCCACGGAGGCCAGGCGGTTTTCCGGGATATGCATGCCGCACTTGGGGCCGCGGCCGGTGATGGCGGCCCAGCTGCAGGCGGCCGTGCCGTTGGCATTGCCGCAGGCCCCCAGCACGGAGTTGGAGAACAGCACGTTGCTGGATTCCGTGGTCATGAAGGTCTCTCCGCGCATGGGCAGCCAGCCGTTGAGATACGGTGCGCAGGAGCCCACGATGCTGACGCCGCCCTCGGCGAAGATCAGCTCCCGCTCATGGTTGAGGTTGTACAGCTTTTCAGGCAGATACATGGGCTTGGGATCATACTGGTCCACGGCGCCGCCGTCGGTCTGCACATAGACCTCCGGCGAGTATCCCTCGAATTTCACAGGCTCCTTCGTCCAGAGGTAGGTGCGGCGGAAGCTCTCGTCAAAATCGTCGGACTGGCCGTATTCCAGCGGCGGGCAGGCGCCGCAGATATGGACCTTGGAGATCTTCACCAGCTCCTCGGCGCCCATGACATTGGCAAACTCCACCACATGCTCCATGGCAATCTGCTTATACCTGCCAAATTCGCCGTCCAGCATTTTCTGCTCATATTCGGTCAATTTCACCATATCGCATACTCCTGTCAAAATCAGATGGAATGGAACTCACTTCTGTTTGCACTTGCATGCTTCGTCATGCTCGCGGGTCAGCCGCACGCCGGTAGGCGTCAGGCAGCAGCCGCTGCAGCAAATGCCCAGCTCCCGGGTCATGTCCGTGCCGACACGGACCATGATGCGGCTCATCTCCTCCAGGGGAATGACCACATCAAATCCGGCGCAGACAGCCTCCGCGGAGGCGGCGGCCACGGAGACGCCGGCGATATTGCGGGCCAGGCAGGGCACCTGCACCAGGCCGGCCACGGGGTCGCAGATCAGGCCCAGGAAGCACTGGAGGCTCATGGCGGCGGAATCACAGGCCTGCTTGGCGGTGCCGTCCATCATCTGGACGAGGCCGGCCGCGGCCATGGCCGTGCCGCAGGCAATCTCCGCCTGGCAGCCATGGGTCCCGCCGGCGAATTCGTTGCCGTCCACCATCATCAGCACGCCGATGATGCCGGCCGTCATTAAAGACTCATACAGGGCCTCGTCGGAGACCTGCATCCGCTCCGCGGCGGACAGCAGCAGTCCCGGCACGATGCCGGAGGAACCGCCGGTGGGAACGCAGACGATCTTGCCGGTGGCGTTGCTGTGCTCCATGATGCCCAGGGCGCTGGGGATGGCGTCATCCAGCACGCCCAAAGAGGGCATTCCGCAGCGGCCGATGCGCCCCTGCAGGCGGGCCGCCTTCGGGGTGACAATGCCGTCAAAGCTCAGGTCCGAGCGGAAGCCGCCGGCTCTGGAATCCCGCATAATGGCAATCAGCATATCGCCGTAGCTGCGGACCTTCCCCTCGCTCCAGCCGCTGATGGCCATTTCATAGTCGATGGCCGCCCGGGCGGGGGAGCAGTCATGGGCCTTGCAGTATTCAATCATGCCCTCCGGCGTTTCAAAGGGAGGCTTCCGGGAGACATCGGTGATGATGGGGTGGATGGGCTCCACTACACGGACATGGGCCACTTCCTCTCTGGCGGCCACGGCGTCCAGGAACTCCTGAGAGAAGGGCTTGGCGGCCTTCAGGTTCACGATGGCATACTGCGCACCGGACACACTGCAATACGTGTTGAGCTTTTCCACCTGTCCGGCCAGTTCCTCCGCCAGGGCGGCGGCGCTGGAGGAGGCGGGGCCCTTCAAAAAGACCACCAGCTCATAGTTCATGCCCCGGATATCCACCGGGCAGTCGTCGATGTAATGGATCTTGAAGGCGCCGCCGCCGATGGATTCGCCGATGACCACCAGCGCAAAGCCGTCGTGGGCCGTCATGCGGATGCGCACGGTCTCCATGCCGCCGACCGTCAAATCGTCCACCTCGGCAAAGGAGACATCCATGCCGGCTTCCGCAGCCTTTTCATAGGCCGCGTTGAAATCGGGGGTGTTCTGCTCCTTTCCCAAAAGGCCGTTGATGAAGGCCACGTCGCTCTTCATGCCGTACAGCGTATTGGGGAAGGCGCCTTTCGTGTAATACTCCACCACCGCCTTGGCCGGCGTTTCGCCCAGCAGCTGCCGGCACACCAGGCCGATACGGACGGGGCCGCAGGTGTTGGAGCTGGAGGGTCCCGGCGTGATGGGCGCCAGCGCATGGTTGAAGATGCTGCTATATTCTTTCATGGTCAAACCTCCGGAAAGAACGGTCACATATAGCCCAGCAGTCTGGGCAGGAACTCAGCAAAGCCTGCCCAATACGTGGTGATGATCAGGGTGGGCAGCCATGCGCACAAAATGAGGATAATGGTAGGCTTCAGCATATTTTTTACCTGGGAACCGGTGACACGGCCGGACAGGTACAGCAGCGGCGCGGTGGGCGGCGTGATGTTGCCCATGCCGATGTTCACGCCCAGGATGGCGGCAAAGTGAAGGGTGCTGATCCCCAGGGCCTGCATGACAGGCAGCAGGATGGGAGTGAGCAGGATGGTGTTGGAGCAGTCGTCCATCAGCATACCCATGATGACCATGAACACGTTGATCATCATAAGGATCACGTACTTGTTGCTGGAGATGGAGGTCAGGAAGCCCAGAATCATATCCGGCAGGTTTTCCGTGATATACAGCCGGCTGAGGATCTGGACCGTCAGAGTCATGGACATGATGACGCCGGCGGTCTTGCCCGCGTCGATCATAGCGACCCGGTAAGTCTTCCAGTCGATCTTCTTGTAGTAGAAAATGCCCACGGGAATGGCATAAACGACGGACAGGGCGGCAGCCTCGGTGGCAGTCAGGAAGCCGGCGTAAATGCTGCCCAGGATGATGACGGGCATCATCAGCGCGGGGATGGCGCTCTCGCCGCTCTTGTGCTTGCCCTTCAGCTGGGCCTTTGCTTCCTTCTCAGCGGCCTTTTCCGCCTTGAGTTCTTCTTTCAGCTTGGCGTTTTCAATGATGGCGTCAGTGACACCGCCGGTACCCTTGCGGTACAGGAAGGTCTGAACGATGCTCAGCAAAATGACCAGCAGAATGCCCGGAACGACGGTGGCGATGAAACAGCCCAGAACAGAGGTATTGCTGGCCCAGGCAAACAGGATCATCAGCATGGAGGGGGGGATGAGGATGCCCAGAACGCCGGAGGAGGCGATCAGGGCGCCGATGAGGCCGTCAGGGTAGTCGTTGGCCCGCAGGCGGGGCGCCATGATGGAGCCGATGCAGGAGACCGTGGCGGAGGAGGAGCCGGACACCGCGCCGAACACCGCGCAGGCCACGACCGTCACAACGCCCAGGCCGCTCTTGGACTTGCCCAGCTTCGTCTTTTCCACGGCACCCACCAACTTTTCGCCCAGGCCGCCGTTGTTGATGAGGGAGCCGGCCAGCACGAACAGGGGGATGGTCAAAAGCAGGATCGTGTTGATTTTGTTATAGCCGTTCACCAGAAGCATCTGGGGGTCGACGCCGTTGCCCATGCAGATGACCACGGAGGACACCAGAAACGCCAGGGGAACGGGAACGCCGATCACCATGGTGACGATCAAAACCAGTAATGCAATCACAACTAACATGGCTTATTCTCCTCCTTCCACTTGGTCATTCTGCGCAGCTTTGCCGATAAGGACCTTTACTGCGGAAACCAGGTCCCGCACCAGATACAGCGTCCACAGCAGGAAGCAGATGAAAATCGGGATCGTGCTGATGATGATCGGCAGCTTGTAAACGGCGGACTTGGCGCCGAGATTCGCCTGCCAGGAAACGTAGTTGAAGCACCAATAGGTGAATACCGCGGCCATGACCGCGCCGATGGTGTTTTTCACGATATCCGCCACGGCACGGACCTTCACATTACTGGTGAACAGGGACAGCATGTCCGCGCTGATGTGGGTGTTTTCCCGGGAGGCGTATGCCGCGCCGGTAAAATACAGCCAGAAAGCCACGAACAGCGTCAGTTCCTCAGAGCCGAACCAGTCGATCCGCAGGAAACGGAACAGCGCGTTGACCAGGATCATCAGACCCACAGCCGTGCCGGTGATGATAAGGATCCAGTCCTGGACCCATTGCAGCATAGAATCCAGCTTCTTTAAGATGTTCAAAATATACCTTCCTTTCTCAAGGGCACTGTGCCGCGGGAAGCGCGGCACAGTGCCAATCGGTGAGAAACCTGGTGGGACGCGGAGTTCGGGTTAAGCGACGCTCTCCTTGACCTGGTCCAGCCAGCCGTCAGGATAGTTCTTCGCCAGCTGGGGCCACACGTTGGCGCGGCAGCTCTCGGCGAAGGCGTTCAGTTCTTCATCCGTGAAGGTGTGGACCCGGATGCCCTCGGCCTCCAGCTTGTCCATATACTCGTCACAGGCGGATTCGGCCTGCTCAGCGCCCTTGGCGCAGATGTCGTTGATGATGTTGGTGATGGTCTCCTGGTCCTCGGGCAGCAGCTTGTCCCAGGTCTTCTGGCTGATCATGATCATGGTGGCTTCCTGGATATAGCGGTAATCATAGAAGTCGGTGATGATATCGCGGAAGGACAGGTAGTTCACCTGGGAGGTGCCGCCGGCCAGGCCAGCCACGACGCCGGTCTGCATGGCGGTGTAAGTGTCAGAGTAGGGCATGGAGGACACACGGAAGCCCATGTCGATCATCTCCAGGCTGTACACATCCATCATGGGGGAGCGGATGATGCAGCCCTTCTCAGCGCCGGGGACATTGGCGTTTTCCAGTTCCTGCATGACGCCGATGCCGTTGAAGCCCTCGCAGAAGACGCCGCCCAGGTGGATGCCCAGCTGGCTCAGGGCGTCATCCAGCTCGGAGCGCAGGAAGGTGCCCTCGGAGTAGATTTCCAGCAGCTTGTCATAGTCAAACGCAAGATAGGGAAGCATGGTGGCGGAAACGCGGGCGTCATAGGACTCCACGGGGGAGATGTGGGCAATGTCCACCGTGCCCAGCATCAGCTCGTCGAAGATGTTGGTGTAGTCGCCCAGGGCGCTGTCGGAGTACAGCTCCACCGTGACACGGCCCTCGGTCTCCTCAGCGATGCGGTCACACATCTCCTGGTCCAGCTTGTTGGCAACGGTCTCCGTGCTGTGCTGGTTGCCCATCTTCAGGGTGATGGGCGTGAAGTCGGAAGTGCTGGAGGCTTCCCCAGAGCTGGCAGGCGCCTCTTCTTTCTTCGCGCCGCAGGCGGCCAGGGCCAGAACCATGGACATGGCCAGGAACAAGGATGCCAGTTTCTTCAGATTCTTACGCATAATAGTTCTCCTTTTCATCATATTTCGTGTACAGCAGCTCATGGAATTCTTTTTGTTTCCATCCCTCCCTTTTTCAATTTTGAAGCTCAGAATTTATGCCAGATCCTGTGTGGCCAGAACATCCGCTCCGGTCCCGCAGAGATCGTGGATCACAACATCGCCCATGGCAATCGGCGCATTGGGACGGGTGCGGTACACCTGGTCCGCGCACCGGAACAGCAGCTCCTTCGGAACGGGCGTGCTGGTCTTGACGCTGAAGGGCTTTTCCCGGTTGGCCGCCCGCATCAGGCAGGTCAGCACACGCCGGGGGGCTGTCGCCTCCTGTCTGCCGTAGACCTCACCGCGCTTGCAGGTGTTTCCCGAGACGGAGGTCACTTCTCCATCCTCCAGTGTGACCGTCAGGCGGCAGCCCATGGGGCAGTTGATGCAAATAAATTGTCTTTCTTCCATCAGATTCCATTCCTTTCGGCGGGAGACTCAGTTCTCCTCGATTTTGACAGTGACCGTCTCCGCGCCCTGCACGGCGGCGTGGTCCAGCAGGATCTCGCACATTTCGCCCGGCGTCAGGACCATGGCCTTTTTCCTCGCCACGCAGGTGCCGTCCGCATACACGCAGGCAGCCGCGTTGCGGTAAATGCTGCGGGGGCGGAACATCAGCTTGAACGTTCCCTCCGCGTTGGCATGGCTTATGAACTGGGGAACCAGTCCGCCCACACCGCTGCCCTCCCGGACGGGAATGCAGTTGGAAAAGTCGCTGTCCGGCAGCTGTCCCGCCACATAGCGGGCGGCGCTGCGGCCCACATCCTCGCTCTCGGCGCTGACGTTGTCCACCAGGTCGTGCACATGCAGCACATTGCCGCAGGCAAAAATGCCGGGGACGGAGGTTTGCAGGTTGTCATCCACCACCGCGCCTTTCGTGGAAGGCGACATCTGTACGCCCGCCGCCTTGCTGAGCTCGTTTTCAGGGATCAGTCCGGCGGAGATCAGCAGCGTATCGCACTCGATCTCCCGCTCCGTCCCCGGAATGGGCTTGCGGTCCGGGCCTACCTTGGCCACCACCACGCTGGACACCCGGCTGCGGCCCTTGATCTCAATAACCGTGCTGGAAAAGCTCAGCGGGATATTGAAATCATTGAGGCACTGGGAGATGTTCCGGGTCAGGCCGCTGGAGAAGGGCATCAGCTCCACCACTTCCTTGACCTCGATCCCCTCCATGACGAACTGCCGGGCCATGATGAGGCCGATATCGCCGGAGCCCAGGATGACCACCTTTTTGCCGGGGAGGTATCCCTCCAGGTTCAAATACCGCTGGGCCGCGCCGGCGGTGATGACGCCGGCGGGACGCGTGCCGGGGATCATCAGCGCGCCCCGGGAACGCTCCCGGCAGCCCATTGCCAGCACGATGGCCTTGGCCTGGATCTGGAACAGTCCCTCCTGGGGGTTCATGGCGGTGACGACCTTGTCCGGCGTGATGTCCAGGACGAAGGTATGCAGCATATAGGGGATCTGGCGCTCCAGAATCACGTCCACGTTCCGGCGGGCATACTCGGGGCCGGTCAGCTCCTCTTTATAGCGGTGCAGGCCGAAGCCGTTGTGGATGCACTGGCACAAAATGCCGCCCAGCCGGTCGGAGCGCTCCAGGATCAGGATGCTGCGGGAGCCCTGCTCATATGCGGCGGCCGCCGCGGCCATGCCGGCGCTGCCGCCGCCGATGATCAAAATATCAACTTCCTTCATGCTCAGGCCTCCTCAAAATGATGGGAACAGGACTCGCCCAACAGGATGTAGGAATCCTTGCCGGACTGCGTGACTTCCAGGGGAGAGAGCCCCAGCTCCTCACAGAGGATCTCCACCACGCGGCTCTGGCAGAAGCCGCCCTGGCAGCGTCCCATACCCGCCCGGGTGCGCATCTTGACGGCGCCGACGCTCCGGGCGCCCACCGGGCGGCGGATCGCGTCGCGGATCTCCGCCTCGGTCACCTGCTCGCAGCGGCAGACAATCTTTGCGTAATCCGGATTGCGGCGGATGGCCTCCACCCGCTCCTCCTGCGTCATCTCCCGGAAGGGCTTGAGCACCTCACGGCCGGGCAGGTAATGTTCGTTTTTCGCGGGCGCCAGCTTCTCCACCACCAGCTCCGCCAAGTGCTCGCCAATGGCAGGACCGGCTGTCAGGCCGGGAGATTCGATGCCCGCCGCGTTGATGAAGCCGGGGGCGCCGGGCGCCTCTCCGATGATGTAATCATCCCGGTCCGGGTGCGGCCGCAGGCCGCCGTATGCGTTGATGACGCCCTCCACCGGGAAGCGGGGATAGACCGCGCTGATGGGAAGATAGGTCCAAAACGTTTTAAAATAGTCCACGATGGCGTCAATGCTGCGGGAAGTTGTCGCCACATCGTCCGGGTCCGTGTAATCCACCGCGTCGCAGCCCAGGATCACGGTCCCGTCCACCGAGGGCATGATGCCCATGCCCTTGGTATGTCCGCCGGTGGGCAGCGCCGTCGGCGTCTGGGTGATGGTGGTGTCCACCCACTTGATGTACTCCCGGTCCATGATGAGATGGGCGCCGAAGCGGGGCGTGATCTTGAACTTGTCCGTGGAGACCATGTTGTTCAGCTGGTCCGCGTGGGTGCCGGCGCAGTTGAGGACGATCTTGGCGTCAAAGGCCTGTCCGCCCTTGGTCTCAAGATGCCAGCCCCCGTCTGCCGCCGTCACGGAGGTCACCTCGGTGTTCAGGAAAAATTCCACACCGTTGCGCGCGGCGTTTTCACACATGGCGATCACCAGTGTATAGGGACACACGATGCCGCCCGAGGGGCAGAACAGCGCGCCGACGGCCCCTTCTCCCATGGTGGGCCACCGCTCCAGCAGCGCCGCCCGGTCCATGACCTGCGTGGGAACTCCGTTTTGTTCGCCCCGCTCATGCAGGCGGTACACCTCCTGCATATCTTCTTCCGATGTAGCCAGGATCATGGTCCCGCTTCTTTCGAAGGGCACCTCCAGCTCCCGGCACAGCTCGTCAAACATTCTGTTTCCCAAAACATTGTACACAGCCTTCAGCGTGCCTGGCTCCGGGTCAAAGCCGCCATGAACCATGGCGGAATTTCCGCGGCTGGCTCCCGCGCAGACATCGCTGCCCTTTTCCAGGACAGCCACCCGCAGCTGATAGCGTGAAAGGGCTCTGGCCGCGGCAGCGCCGCATACACCGGCACCAACGATCACAACATCCCACATAAAAATAATGTCCTCCTTGAAACATGCGTTTCTTCGTCGATAAACGCGTTCCGCCCCGCCGGGCGATATTCGCTGCGGCAGGACAACTTCACCACAAAGTGTTTTCGCTATAAACTATATTTTTTGTAAAAACGTCTGTCAAACCGCCTCTGACCCCCTAAAAAAACGGGAAAAACAATTTGGCGGGAAGTGTCTTTCCAAAACGCTCATTTGGAAAATTTAGGATAGCAATGTGTAAAAATTAGACGGAGCCGCAAAAGCCATTTTCGCCGTTCAGATGAAACTTCGACGAAAACAGCCGTTTTTGTAGCAGTTTGATTTTTCAAAAAGCCTTTGGACCCCGTCAACGCAAAAAGACGCAATTTTCCTGTTTTTCCTTTTGCTGTTCTCTGGTTTTTAACAATTTTTTAGCGGGATTTCAGCTATATTTCAACCATTTTCTATTTTCTCCATGCCTTTTTGTGCTTCGGGCTTTTTTGCGCTTCAGCGCGGCTCCAGCGCTTTCTGCCCACGGGCGGCCGCCATGAAAAAGTTTTGTCTTTTGTTGCAAATACAACTTCTTGTCCCCGCATGATTTTATATATTATTTATAAAACAGCTTGCTGAAACCACTTTAAAACATAGTAAAGAAGACGAAAAGGAGGAAGGAATCATATGTTGTATCAGACCACGGAAGCCCATGAGGCCCTGCGAGCCAAGATCCGCGCTTTCGCAGAGGCCGAGATCAAGCCCATTGCATTCCAGCTGGATCAGGAGAACCGTTTCCCCACAGAGGCCGTCAAAAAGCTGGGAGAGATGGGCCTGATGGGCATCCCCTACGACCCGGAGTACGGCGGCGGCGGACTGGACGTGCTCAGCTACGCCATCGCCGTGGAGGAGCTGGCCCGGGTGGACGGCGGCGCCGGCGTCATTTTGTCCGCCCACACCTCTCTGGGCACCTTCCCCATCGTCCAGTTCGGCACGGAGGAGCAAAAGCGCAAGTACCTGCCCGACCTGTGCAGCGGCAGAAAGATCGGCGCCTTCGGCCTGACAGAGCCCAACGCCGGCTCCGACGCCGGCGGCACGGAAACCACCGCCCAGGACATGGGCGACCACTACCTGCTCAACGGTGAGAAGATCTTCATTACCAACGGCGGTGAGGCGGACACCTACGTGGTCTTTGCCGTCACCACGCCGGACATCGGCACCCGGGGCATCTCCGCCTTCATCGTGGAAAAGGGCTGGGAGGGCTTTACTTTCGGCGACCACTACGACAAGATGGGCATCCGCTCCTCCGCCACCTGCCAGCTGAAGTTCCACAACGTGAAAATTCCCAAGGAGAACCTGCTGGGCAAGGAGGGACAGGGCTTCAAAATCGCCATGTCCACCCTGGACGGCGGCCGCATCGGCATCGCCGCCCAGGCGCTGGGCATCGCCCAGGGCGCCTACGAGGCCGCCGTGGAGTATTCCAAGGAGCGTGTCCAGTTCGGCCGCCCCATCTGCCAGCAGCAGTCCATCGCCTTCAAGATCGCCGACATGGCCACGAAGCTCCGCTGCGCCCGGCTGCTGGTATACAGTGCCGCGGACCTGAAGCAGGCCCACGCCCCCTACGGCATGGAATCCGCCATGGCCAAGCAGTACGCCTCCGACATCGCCCTGGAGGTCACCAACGACGCCCTCCAGATCTTCGGCGGCAGCGGCTATCTCAAGGGCATGGAGGTGGAGCGGTTCTACCGGGACGCCAAGATCACCACCATTTATGAGGGCACCAACGAGATCCAGCGGGTGGTCATCGCCTCCCACATTCTGGGCAAGGCCGGCAAGGCGGACGCCGCCCCCGTGCAGAAAAAGGTCTCCGAGACCGGCGAGCGCAAAAAGCATATCTTCCAGGAGGGCACCGCCCAGGAGCAGGTAGACGCCCTGGTGGCGGCCCTGAAGAAGGACGGCTACGACTTCACTGTGGGCATTCCCATGGACACCCCCATCTCCCAAGCGGAGCGGGTGGTCAGCGCCGGCAAGGGTATCGGCGCCAGGGAGAACATGAAGCTCATCGAGGACCTGGCAAAAGCCGCCGGCGCCGCCGTGGGCTCCAGCCGCCCCGTGGCCGAAACGCTGCAATACGTCCCCCTGGACCGGTATGTGGGCATGTCCGGCCAGAAGTTCAAGGGCAATTTGTACATCGCCTGCGGCATCTCCGGCGCGGGCCAGCACCTGAAGGGCATCAAGGACGCCTCCACCATCGTGGCCATCAACATCGACCCTGGCGCCCGCATTTTCAAAAACTGTGACTACGGCATCGTGGGCGATGTCATGGAGATCCTGCCTCTGCTGGCGGCGGCACTGGACACCGGCGAAAAGCTGCCTGCTCCGCCCATGAAGAAAATGAAGCGCTCCGCTCCCAAAAAGGCCGCCCAGCCGCCCCGGAAGATCTACATCTGCAACGGCTGCGGCCACGAATATGATCCTATGGCGGGCGACCCGGAAAACGGCGTCAAGCCCGGCACCGCCTTCAAGGACCTGCCGGAGGGCTGGGTCTGCCCCCACTGTGGCGAGACGGCGGAGCAGTTCATCGAGATCGAAGTGTAAAAAAGCGGCCTGAAAGGGAGGTAATCATATGCATAATGTCCGTAAAGTCACCGACGACCTGTACTGGGTAGGCGCCAACGACCACCGCCTGGCCCTGTTTGAGAACATCCATCCCCTGTACCACGGCGTCAGCTACAACGCCTACGTTCTGCTGGACGAACAGTCCGTCCTGTTCGACACGGCGGACTGGGCCGTGGGACGGCAGTTCATTGAGAACATCCAGGCCGTGCTGGACGGCCGGCCCCTGGACTATCTGGTCATCAACCACGTGGAGCCGGACCACGCCGCCTCCATCGAGGAAATTCTGCTTCGCTGGCCGGAGGTGAAGGTCATCACCTCGCCCAAGGCCGTCATCCTGCTGCACCAGTTCGGCTTCTCCTTCGCCGACGGGCAGATCGAGGAGGTCCGGGAGGGCGATACCCGGTGCTTCGGCAAACACACCATCGCCTTTGTCGCCGCTCCCATGGTCCACTGGCCGGAGGCCATGGTGTCCTTCGACACCACCAACGGCGTGCTGTTCTCCGCCGATGCCTTCGGCTCTTTCCGGGCTCTGGACGGCAAGCTCTTCGCCGACGAGTTCGACTTTGACGGCGAGTGGCTGGACGACGCCCGCCGGTACTACACCAACATCGTGGGCAAGTACGGCCCCCAGGTCCAGGCCCTGTTGAACAAGGCCGCCAGTATCGTGGGGCTGGACAACATCAAGTACCTCTGCCCCCTCCACGGTCCCGTGTGGCGGAAGGACCTGGGCTACATCATCGACAAGTACGTCCACTGGTCCACGTATGAGCCGGAGGAAAAGGGCGTCATGATCGTCTACGCTTCCATGTACGGCAACACGGAGCAGGCGGCGGAGGTGCTGGCCTCCAAGCTGGCGGACCGGGGCGTTACCAACACCCGGCTGTACGATGTGTCCAGCACCCATGTCAGCTACCTCATCAGCGACCTGTTCAAATACAGCCACCTGGTGCTGGCCTCCGTCACCTATAACCTGGGCATTTTTCCGCCCATGCACAATTTCCTGACGGATATGAAGGCCCTGAACCTCCAGAAGCGCACCGTGGCCATTGTGGAGAACGGCTCCTGGGCCCCCCGCTCCGGCGCGCTGATGCGGGAGGAACTGGGAAAGCTCAAGCGCATGGAGATCCTGGATGACGGCGTGACCATGGCTTCCTCCCTCCAGCAGCAGAATCTGGCGGATATGGACGCTCTGGCGGACGCCCTCGCCGCTTCTGTCAAGGCGTAAAGCCAAAAAGCGCCCCGGATGCAAAGTCCGGGGCGCTTTTTTCGGAATTTCCGAATTTTTGAAAAATGAGTTGGAATGCTGTTCGCTTTTGTGTATGATGAAAGCAAGAGACCAATAAATTTGGGGGAAGGAGCTTTCACCATGATCACGAAGGAAGAACTGCTGACACTGCTGCGCCAGGAGGTGGTGCCGGCCCTGGGCTGCACGGAGCCTGTCTGCGTGGCCCTGGCCGCCGCCGACGCCCACCACGCCATCGGCGGCGATATCGTCTCCGTC
>Ga0129308_1000816_pt1 | contig 40372 bp, 35 predicted proteins | sample L827metagenome_FD_94440 | JGI IMG/M metagenome (GOLD analysis project Ga0129308, IMG submission 94440) | Ring-tailed lemur group fecal microbial communities from Wisconsin, USA - L827 metagenome | ecosystem: Host-associated > Mammals > Digestive system > Large intestine > Fecal | place: USA... | reverse complement strand
TTGTCGATGTCTTTCGCGCGCTTCATCTGGGGAACATCCATCACATACGTGCTCTTGTCGGCGCCCAGGATCTCGTAGGCCTTCTTCTTGCCGTCGCAGGTGTTCTCGCCCACGTACATATCCGCGATGCGGAAATAGGGGCAGGTACGGCCCAGGCGGGCGCCGACGGATGCCTTGATCAGCGGGCACAGGTTGGCGGGCAGGACCTTTTCACCATCGGGAACCCAGAACTGGGAGCCGCCGCACAGGCCGGTCACGATGCCGTTGCAGGCGATAACGACCTCGTCGGGAACATACACGCAGAAGGTGCCGAAGACCTTGCGTCCCTCCGCCTGGGCTGCAACCAGCTCATGGGCGCGGATGCCGTGGATGTCGGCGGTCACCGCATCCCAAAACGCCATGCCCTCGGGCCTGTTTTCCTGGGACAGGAACACGTCTCCGAATGCCTGGGGCAGCACGCTGCAGAGCATGTCATGGGTTTCCAGGTCCATTCCCAAGGATTCCCAGAGTTCGATATTGTCAGCCATCCCATCTCCTTCCCTCGCCCCGGAACGGGGCGGATCCTGACGGCATGCGCAATCGGATACGGGAAGGCGATGCCCCTGCACCCGAAGGAAGCGCTGCCTGAATCAATGCGGCCGGCACCTTGCCGGTCCGCACAACGCACAAGCCGGCTGCATGGGGATGAGCGCACCCGGCCCTTTGGGTCGGACTTTACCAGCGCGAAAAATGCGCTTCAATCGCCCTCGTTCAGAAAGGAGAAAAGCGGCTCTTTTCAATTACCGTGATAAATAATTCGCTCTTAACTATTCGCTTTTCGAATAGCGATTCACATTCCCTCCACACTTATCCGGCTTCGGCGGCAAGCATCCTGCGGCAGACGGAGCGCCACGAAAGATGCTCGACGGAATACTCGGGAAGCTCCATCCGGAAGGCGCGCTCGATCGCGCGGGCGAGCTCGCGCTCGAAGCGCGGGAAGTCGCCCTCGTTCGGCAGGCCGGTCGCGGGGTCAACGGGAGCGTCCACGAAGACGACCGGGGCCTCGGGCGCGCTGCGCGCCAGCCAATCACGCAGGCCGGGCAGATCGGTCAGGACCACCTTGCACCCGCATGCGAGTGCTTCGAGCACCACAAGGGGCAATCCCTCGGAAAACGAGGGGAGCACGAACACCTCCGCCTCCCGGTAGACGCGGATCAGATCCTCCTGGGACACCACGCCCAGGTATTCGCATTTCCGCTCGCACGACCCGATGACGTCCAAGATCCAATCGCGTTCGGCCTCATCGCTGTAGCCCCCCACCAATCGGGCCTGCACATCGGCATATTCGTCGGGCAGAAGCTCGATCGCGCGCGCAAGGTTGGGGACGCCCTTCGCCTTCCATAGCTTGCCCACATAGGCGATGGAGTGGGGCTTCTTGCAGGCCATGTCGCCCCGCGTGAAGAAGCGGTCGTTGTAGCCCGTTCCGATGATGTCGATCCCGTCCCTGGGGATCCCGTACACCTGCGCGATTGTATCGGCCTGCGCGCCGGTCAGGGCGAGCACGCGGTCGAGCCGTGCGATCCCCCGGGCGATTGCCTCGCGCTCGAGCGGGATGCGCTGGAACTGGCGGATATCGGTGTTATGGGAGATGCCCACGATCGGGCAGGGCCAGTCCCTCATCGCCAGATGAGCGGTCAGAAGGTACAGGTGATGGCAGATCACCAGATCGGGCTGCATCTGCGCGAGCATCCTGTCGACCGCGTCGTCGAAGGCGCGGTAGAAGGCCTGCACCATACCCGCATCCATATCGCGGTAGCGTGTCGCCTTGTAGGGCATCTGGTCGGACATGCCGCACACCGGAAAAGGCAGGCCTTCGGTTTCGAAGACCACGGGGAAGAAGCCCACGCCATCCGGGAACCGGTATTCCTCGCCGGGCGCGATGCCCGCGACCAGCGCCTGCTCGGCGCCTTCTTCCGCAAACGCCCTGATGGTCTCTGAAAGGTAGATGCCGCTCCCTGTCGAGCTGGGCTTCTGCGCAAGGATATGTGCTATCTTCATCGAGGCCTCCGATTCCGAAACGATGACTGTGATAGGATAATCGGCCGCGTCCGCACGCATGCGCCGTTTTCAACACCAACCGACACCTGCAGGAGACAGCCTTGACAGAAATCGGATATTACCAGCTCTTGAAGCAGCTTCCCCAGATCGACCAGATACTCCGCCTCCTGGAAGGCGACGACCGCACGGCAGGCGCAACGCGCAGCCTGGTCGTCAAGGAAGCGAGGACGGCAGTCGACGAGGCAAGGAAGGCTATCCTCGCCGGGAGGCAGCCCGATACCGGCGCCGCCGCGATCGCGGCACGCGCCGCATCGCGCATCGAGCGCGGCATGCGCCCTTCGCTTCGCCGCGTCATCAACGCGTCGGGCGTGATCATCCACACCAACCTGGGCCGCAGCAGCATGGCGAAGGCGGCGAAGGCCGCCGTCGACGACGTCATGGACGGCTACTGCACCCTGGAATACGACATCGACGCCATGGCGCGCGGCAGCAGGCATTCGCACTGCGAATCCCTCATCTGCCAGATCACGGGCGCCGAGGCGGCGATCGCGGTCAACAACAACGCCGCTGCCGTGATGATGGTGCTCTCCGAATTCGCCCGCGGGCACGAGGCGGTGGTCTCCCGAGGCGAGCTCATCGAGATCGGCGGATCCTTCCGCATCCCCGACATCATGGACCAGTCCGGCGCCACCATGGTGGAAGTGGGCACCACTAACAAGACCCATCCGCACGACTACGAGCGCGCCATCGCCCCCGAAACGGGCATGTTCCTGAAGGTCCATCCCTCAAATTACCGCGTCATCGGCTTCACCAAGACCGTCTCTGTCGCCGACCTGCGCAGAATCGCCGATAAGGAGAACGCGCGCCGTTCCCCCGAGGACGCGATCCTGGTCTACGAGGACCAGGGCTCGGGCTCCTTCGTGAATCTGGACGTCTACGGCGAATACGCCGAGCCCACGGTCGCCGAATCCATCGCGCTCGGCGCCGACCTGGTGTCCTTCAGCGGTGACAAGCTTCTGGGCGGCCCCCAGGCGGGCATCATCGTGGGATCGAGGAAGCTCATCGACCGCCTGAAGAAGAACCCGCTCGCCCGCGTGCTGCGCCTGGACAAGATGACGCTTGCCGCCTTGGAGGCAACCCTCAGGCTCCACTTGGACCCGAAGGTCGCCATGAAGGAGATCCCCACCGTGCGCATGCTCGCCGAAGACCCCGAAGACACCAAGGCCCGCGCCGAGCAGCTGCGCGACGCCATTTCGCAGCGCATCGATGCCGCTTGCGCCGATTTGGCGGTCGTCCCGGAAGTCTCCCGTGCAGGAGGCGGGGCGCTCGCCCAGTGCGACATCCCCTCGTATGCCGTCGAGGTGGCCTTCAATGCAGGCAACGCCCAAGACTGCGAGGAGTACATGATCAAGCAGCTGCCCGTGCCCATCGTCGGCAGGATCAGGCAGGAACGGGTGCTCTTCGACGCCCGCACCATTATCGATGACGGCGAAATCGCGAGCATTGCCGAAGGCCTTGCCGCATACTTCGACCAGTTGGATTAACATCGGAGGAGCCCGAAAGAAGGAGGAAGCGAGCCCATGACCGCACATCGCTACAACACCCAGCGCACTTGCGCCCGACAGATCCGCTTCGAACTGGAAGACGGCAAGCTCCACAACGTCCAGTTCCTAGGAGGCGGCTGCTCCAGCAACCTGGGCGCCATCTGCACCCTGCTCGAAGGAGCAGACGCCGAAGACACCGCCCGCACCTTCAGGGGAAACACCTGCGGGAAACGCGGCACTTCCTGCGTCGACCAGCTTTCCCGGGCAATCGCCGCGGCACTGGAAAAAGAATCCGACCCCGAATAATTCAACCCCCGCGCCCGCCTCTGCGGGCGCCGGTTCGCCTTATAATCGAACGAAGCATGCAGATCCCGCCCGCAGGCGGGCTTTGATATGAGAACCCATCGGACCCACGGGACCGATCCGAAGCCGAAAGGACCCCGACCATGGACAAGGCAGCACTTGCCCCCTTGCTGAAGCGCATCCCCCAAGTCCAGGAAGTGCTGAAGTGCGAATGCATCAGCTCCTTGGAAGAAAGCCTTCCCCATTCCCTGCTCTCCGACTGCGTACGCTCCGAAATCACCGCGTTGCGCGCTTCCATCCTGGCAGGGGAAAACCCCGAATTCGACACCGAGTCCGTCGCCCAGGGCGCACGCTTCCGCACCCTGGCCTTCATGGCGCCCTCCCTGCGCCGTATCATCAACGCCACCGGCGTGGTCATCCACACCAACATGGGACGCAGTGTCATGTGCCCCCAGGCCATCGCTGCAGTCGAGGACGTGATCAAGGGCTATTCCACCTGCGAATACGACACCAACAAGATGCAGCGCGGCAGCCGCCACAACCACTACGAGAGGCTGATCTGCGCCATCACCGGCGCCGAGGCGGCGATCGCGGTCAACAACAACGCCGCAGCCGTGGTGCTGGTGCTCTCCGAGTTCGCAGCAGGCCATGAGGCGATCGTGTCCCGCGGCGAGCTCATCGAGCTGGGCGGGTCCTTCCGCATCCCCGACATCATGGACCAGTCCGGCGCCACCATGGTGGAAGTGGGCACTACCAACAAGACCCATCCGCACGACTACGAGCGCGCCATCACCGAGAACACCTCGATGATGCTCAAGATCCACAAGTCCAACTACCAAGTGATCGGCTTTACCAAGAACGTCAGCCTGACCGAGCTGCGCGACATCTCCCATGCGCATGAGAAGGAAACCGGCCACAAGGTGCTGGTCTTCGAAGACCAGGGCTCCGGCTCCTTCGTCGACCTGGAACGTTACGGCGCCCGCAAGGAACCCACCGTCGCCCAGTCCCTGGCAGAAGGCGCCGACCTGGTGTCCTTCAGTGGCGACAAGATGCTCGGCGGCCCCCAGTGCGGCATCGTCGTAGGCCGTAAGGAACTGATCGACCGCCTGAAGAAGAACCCCCTGGCACGCGTCGTCCGCCTGGACAAGATGACCCTGGCCGCCCTGGAGGGCACCCTGCGCTGCTACCTGCAGGGCGAAGAGGCCATCAACTCCATCCCCACCGTGCGCATGCTATCCGAAGACGCCGATACCGTCCGCGTACGCGCCGACAAGCTGAAGGCCATGATCGAAGAGCGCATCGAGTCCGGCAAGGCCGACATCGAAGTCGTCCCCGAGATCTCCCGTGCAGGCGGCGGATCCCTGCCCATGTACGACATCGACACCTTCGCCGTTGCCATCAAGCCCATTGCGGGCAGCACCCAGGAATGCGACAAGTTCCTGGTCCAGCAGTGCCCCGTGCCCATCGTCGCACGCATCGCTCATGACGCCGTCATCGTCGATCCCCGCACCCTGCTCGATGAAGAGGAGATGGAGGCGGTAGCCGAGGGCCTGAAGAACTACTTCGCCACCGTCTAGGCAAGCCCGAACAAGCAACCGCAGGAAGCCGGCCGCGCATGCAGCCGGCTTCCTTTCGTTCTCAGCCGAAAGAAGAGCTCCCTGCCATCTTCGATTCGGTTTTCCAATACTGATTCGTTTTTCGTATTTTCACCTATCGATTTTCGGTCGAGAGCCGCACAGCGCCACCTGTTTTTGAGTATGCTAGCGCTTGGCAATCAATGCAGTTTTCACCGAACCATCAGAACTATCAAAAAGGAGCGCGCATGAGCTCAGAGCTCTCTGAAGAATTCGTTGCCGAGGAGTGCTGCGACGACGAATTCGCCGAGCCGGATCTTCCCATCTGGGACGAAGACGGAAGGATCCACCTGACCCGCACCACCAAGAAGGGTGGTTGAGCGGCAAAGTGGGGTCCGGAGGACTTAAAGGAAATTCTCAAGAACATCGCACCTGCGGTCGACCCGGAATTGATGCTGGGCTTCGATACGAGCGACGACTGTGCGGTGCTGAAGGTCAGCGACGAGCAGGCTGTCGTGCTCACGCTCGACTTCTTCACGCCCATCGCAGACGACCCGTACGAATTCGGCGCCATCGCGGCATCGAACTCCATCTCGGACGTCTATGCCATGGGCGCCAAGCCCATCGCGGCGCTGAACGTCATGGGCTTCCCCAAGGATCTGACCGAAGACGTTGCGAAGGAGATCTTGCGCGGCGGTGCCGACAAGGTAGCCGAATGCGGCGCCTTCCTGGTGGGCGGCCACATCGTGGAATGCTTCGAGCCGAAGTACGGCCTCGCAGTGCTCGGCGTCGCGCATCCCGATAAGATCCGCCGAAACGAAGGAACCCGTCCGGGCGACGTGGTTGTCTACACCAAACCAATCGGCATGGGCCTGATGCATTCGGCCTTCCTCGCCGGCTTGGAAACCGAAGAGAGCATGAAGCCCATCGTGGAATCCATGATGGAGCTGAACAAGCCTGCCGCAGAGGCCATGGAAGGCCTCAACCCGCACGCCGTCACCGACGTCACCGGCTTCGGCTTGGCGGGCCACCTGCACGAAATGCTGGAATCGAGCGGCAATTCCGCCATCCTGCGCTGGGATTCCATCCCCCTGTACGAAGGCGCCTACGAATACTCCAGTAGCGGATGCCGCCCCGGCAAGACCTTCGATGTCATGGAATGGGCGTCCGAATTCGTCAAGAAGGGCACGATGGACGACATCACCTATGACGACCGCATGGGCGTGCTCTGCGACCCGCAGACCAGCGGCGGCCTGCTCATCGCCCTAACCCCCAAGGAGGCCGAAACCTACCTGGAGAACTTCAAGAAACTGACTGGACGCGATGCTGCCATCATCGCCGAGATCATCGACGGACCCGGCGGGGTTATCTTCGTTCGATAGTCCCTTTGCAAAGGAGCAAGAATGTCTGACAAGGATTTCAACACCGCCGAACCCGAATTCGATAACGACCAGTGGAACGACGAATTCGACCAGGACTGGGGCGATTGGGATAACGGCCGCTCCGAATGGGGCGGCTGCGGAGACGGCGAGGAAGAGGAAGAGATCCCCATCCCGCTCACCCAGCGCGTCCTGGAAGGCGGCACCACCGCGAAGTGGAAGCCCGAGGAATTCGAGGGCATCAAGAAGAACCTCGCCCCCGTCGTGGGCAACAACCTGCTCAACGGCTTCGTCGACGGTACCGACTGCACTATCATCGAAGTCGACAACGATCAGGTTGCCGCCTTTTCCCTGGATTGGTTCCCCCCGCTGACGGACGACTACTACGCCTTCGGCGCCATCTCCGCTGCCGGTGCGCTCTCCAAGATGTACGCGGTCGGCGTCCATCCCGTCGTTGCGCTGAACATCATGGCACTCCCCTGCAAGCTGGGCGTGGAATCCGTCGGCGACGTCATGAAGGGCGGATCCGACAAGGTCATCGAAGCCGGCGCCTTCGTCGTGGGCGGCCACTCCATCGATGACGCCGAACCCAAGTACGGCCTGGCCACCTTTGGCATCGCCAAACCCCACGAGATCATCCACAACGAGGACGCGGCCCCCGGCGATGTGCTGTTCTGCACCAAACCCCTGGGCACCGGCATCCTGGACAAGGCGCGCCATGCGGAAAAGGAAGATGACGAGAGCATGACTGCCGCCATCGAATCGATGATGGAGCTCAACAAGCCCGCAGCAAAGGCCATGCGGGACGCCCATGCCCACGCAGCTGCCGCCATTTCCGAATCCGGCCTGCTGGGCCACCTGCACAGCATCCTCGCTTCGAGCGGGAACGCTGCGCAAATCGACTGGGAATGCGTGCCCCTGTTCGACCGCGTAGTCGAACATGCCGAAAACGGTCTGATCCCCCTGAGGGCGAAGCAGACCGCACAATGGATCGATGGCCTGGTCGCGACCCCCGGCATGGACGATCGGCAGCGCAACCTTCGCCTGAAGGTGCTCTGCGATCCGCAGACCAGCGGTGGCCTGATCGTCGCCGTTCCAGAAGAGCAGGCAGATACCTTCGCTGCTGGCTTCAAGGAACTTGCAGGCCGCGATGCAGCCCGTATCGGGCGCATCGTCGAAGGCGAAGAAGGGCAGATCACCATCCGATAACCCATTTGCCGGCGTTTCCCGGGTAAACCCGAATAGCAACAAACCGATCCGCCTGTACTTCGATGATCACGGGCGGATTTTCTTTATTAAGTTTTCTTATTGCAATTGCCTGTTTTATGGCTTATACTAATTGTCCGATGGAGACGGATGGTTCCCTGGTGGGGCCCGCGGCCTTCAAAGCCGTTGCGAGGCGTGAAGAGCGTCTTGGGTGTGTTCGATTCGCACACGCCTCCGCCATTTGAATTCTCAAACCCGCCGATGGCGGGTTTTTCTTTTGCTTCGAAACCCAACCTGAACGATGCCGGTCTCATTGGGGCAAGCCCCCTTGCAGTCACGCAGAAGGCTCGCAATGCCTCATTCCCTTACCCTCCGGTTCACACCCTCCCGCAGTCACGCAGAAGGCCTGTGATGCCCACCTCTCTGTTCAACAAAGCCCGAAAACACCCAATAAGGAAAGAAGCCCTGAGAAAGCCTTAGAATCAGCAAACCCACAAGAACGCAAAAGGGCGGCCCCGAAGGGCCGCCCGGTAACTTGGCAAATCTGCCAGGTCGGGATACGACAGCTTACTCGAACTGAGTGGGCTTGTCGACTGCGACGGTCAGAGCATGTACTGCTCGTTCGCACAGTTCCCTACGAACCTTGTGCTCGTCCTCAGGTGCCAGGTTGGGGTTACCAACGGGGCTGGGGATCATAACGCAAGGAACGATCCTGTTTGCACCAACCGATTCGGAAATGGTGGTGATGGTTGCCATGTGTACGATAGGAATACCGTAGCGTTCGATTTCCTTAACCATTGTTGCGCCGCAACGTGTGCAAGTGCCTCAAGTGGAGGTTAGAATAACGCCGTCGATGCAGCCGAGCTCGCTGAGCTCCTTGCCGATCTCCTCGCCAAACTTCTTGGCGTTCGCTACTGCGGTACCGGTACCAGTGGTGATGTAGTAAGTGTCGTACACGTGACCGATGATGCCTTCATGCTCCAGTTCGCGCATGATGTCCAGGGGGACTGCACGAGTGGGCATCTCGTTGACATACATGGGGTCATAACCACCATGAACGGTGTAGTAGTCACCTGCGGGCAGGTCGTCCATGCCGGTAACATCGTACTTGTTCCACTGCTGTGCGGATGCGGACTGCAGACGATCGGGGTTGCCTGCAGGCACAACGCCGGAAGAGGAGACGATTGCGATGGTAGCTTTGGACAGATCCTTAATCGGAGGCGCGGGCTCGACTTCATCGAACTCTGCCATAGGCAGCTCAGTGGTGAAGGGCTGATCGTTCAGACGTGCGAGCAGCATGTCGATAGCGCGGTCAGCGCCGATGCGGTCGACATGGATGCACTTACGAACACCCTTGGGGAAGTAACCGTCGACCTCGGGGAGGATTTCCTCGCCGGTGCAAACCTTATTTACCAGGTTGGCGATAGCGGGGATTGCCTTGCGCATCTTGGCTGCTGCATTAGCGGTTTCAGCAACCCAAGCGATGCTCTGGCAGTACTCCAGGCCGGGGTTTTCACAATACATACCGGATACGCAGGGAATGCCAGCCTCGTGTGCGACCTGGCAAGCGCCAGCGCAGGAGAAGCCGTAACGGCCTGCGTTGAATGCGGGACCGGTGCAGAAGACGTCGGGCTTTACCTCGTTGATGGTGTCGAGGATGAACTGCTTAGCCTCTTCTTCGTTCTCACCGAAATAGTTGTCGCCCATGATGATGGTGCCGACGATTTCAGCGTTGTCCTTGATTGCTGCTGCAATGCCAACGCCGGGGCCGATGACCTCTTCCTTGAAGGAAGGCTCGATGCTGGCCATGTCTTCGCCGCCGATGCCGCCGAAGAACTGGTTGAGATACATAAGTACGCGCTTAGTCATGTCAACCCTCCCTTAGTACAGCTGGACGGACGAATTGTGGAAGCCGATTTCGGAGGTTGCACCGATAACAGCGTTCAGCTCAACCTTCAGGCTACCATCCTCGGCAGCGCAGCCATCCCAGCCGCCTGCGAGGGTCTGAGCGGACTTCAAGTTGCCGATAACCTTGTCGGCGGGCTCCAGCTCGACAACCATGGATACGTTGCCGGTAGAGATAACGGCAACAGCTTCCTTGGTGTTGTCGGTCAGGGGCTGGCTGGTGCCGTCCCAACCGGAGCATTCGTCGGTAACCAGGGTGGTCTTGATTCCGCGATCTTCCAGGCGCTTGCAGTTCATGACCAGGTCGGAGTCGGGGTTGCCGTAACCTTCCTCGGTGATGATGACGCCATCGCAGCCGAGCTGATGTGCAACCTGTGCGGCGTAGTCGCAGTTGCGGAACTTGCCGTCCAGGGTGGTGAGCTCGGGAGCCCAGATGTTGCCGATGTAGTTGATGGTCTTACCGTGCTGTTCGTACAGACGGTCGATCATGGTGTTGTTCTGATGCTGGTAGGTGGTGATCTTGTCGCAAGCTGCTACGCAGTTGCCGGAGATAACAGCGTCGTCCAGCTCAGTGAAGGGATGATACCAAGTAGGCAGGATTTCCTTCAGGTCAACGCCATAGTAGAAGGTGTCGTGGAGCAGACCCTGGGAAATGGTCATTTCCATCATGGCAACCTTCGGCAGGTCGGGATACTTCTCGGTTTCTTCGGCCATGGTGCCGAGCTCGAGAACCTTGACCTCGTCGGGTTCGACGTCCTTAGCTGCCAGACCAACGAAGGTAGCAGCCTTCAGGCCAGCCATGCGCACAACGCGCTCGTGAGTGTGCTGGTCGATGCCGTCGATGGGGGTAATGTCGACAACGATGTTGCAGGTCTTGGAGAACGGGGTCCAAGTGGCGCCTTCGCCCCACATGTCAATAACGCCCTCCTGGAAGCCAACCATGTCGCCGATGGTGATTACTGCAGCACCCTTGAGGATCGCAGTAGCGCCGTTGCCAGCCTCCTCGTACTTGGTGGTAACACCGGGGAAGCCGTTCTTGCGGCCGATACGATAACGAGGTTCGATGACGTCCTTGACGGGAACGATACGGGTGCGGTCACCGGGGTGGCAAACGTCAACCTTCACGTCCTTGATCTTGTCGTCATCCATCAGAGCGGCACGCAGGCCTTCTACGTCTACGGTGAGAACGCCGTTCTCTACCTTAGCTTCGCTACCGAGCTCGACGCGGTTGACGTTAATCAGTCGCTGTTCAAGTTTCATTACACCCTCCTTTCCTATGTATTCGCAGTTACAATGCACGAAACATTGCATTCAGCAGAGCTTTCTTGCCGGCATCCAATGACCGGCATCTTGCATTGAGTGCACAGCAAAAGCCCAAGCTTGCAGATGCTTACGAGGTCAACATACATGCCAAGCCGACCTCTTTCAAGCGCAAATTTTATGATTCCATCCTTATCGCGATGATTATATTTTCCTATTGGGTTTCGTAATCATGCTATGCATTTTTCAAATCAGCCGAGGCGCCTCACGTCACCGGAGCGCTTGGTGATGCGGGCCTGATCGAAGCTTTCCAGCAAGGGGACGATGTATTTCCTGGTAGTACCCAGGGCATCCCTCAACGCCGCAACCGTGCCTTCCCCACCTGCCGCGAAATGCTCGGCCAGTGTTTCCTTGGCCTGCTCGATCGCCGGAAGCTCGAAAAAGAAGTCGGCGTTGCCCCTCCATACATGGCCCTGGTCGCAGGAATACGCGATCGCACGCTTCGCGAACGGCATGTCGACTTCGCACTCCTTCGCCATTTCCTGCAAGGATGGGGGCGTGAGGCCCGTTCCGGCGATCATCTGCTCGAAACGCCCGGCTACCTCGATCATCTTTTGCTGGGAGCGGCTCCATGCGTCGGGATGGCTCACCACGGCGTCGGAGGCGACGGCCTTCCCCGCCTCGATGGCACAGGCCAGCAGCGCATCGAAGCAGGCCGGCGTTGATTTGGGGTAGCAGCGCTGGCGCAACGCGTCCTTCGCTATTCCATGGTCCTTGGGGTTTTCCTTATGGAAGGCATCGAGCTGGGCTTCGATGACCCCATTGGCCCGCTCGATCACCTGCGCGGTGGTGAACAGGGACTCGGCACCGGGCAGCCTTACGATGCGGCCCGCCTGCGCACCCTCCTCGAGCATGGACTCCACACGGGCGGGCTCGACGCCCACCAGGCGGGAAACGAATTCCACGGTAACGGGCATGGATTCCGCCTCCACCGCAAGCTCCATCGCCTGCTGGATGCCGCCATCGCGCAGGGCCTCGAGCATGGACTGCTCGGTATCGTTCAAGCCCGTCCTCCTGAAGGGATGCGCGAGCATGACCGTTCCGCCGCCGGCAAGCAGCACGGGGGAATAGGTGCGCATGATGAAGCGGTCGCCATGGGAAAGCGCCAGGGGTTCCTCCAAGCGGAATTGGGCGAATGCGGATTCGCCGGGCTCGAGTTCGGGCACCCCGTTCATGAACAGGATGCGGCCCAGGATCTCCCTCGTACCGTGGGCGATATGCATCCTCGCGCCGCTTTCGATGGGCTTACCCGTCTTGTCGTTGTCGATATAGGTGACCCAGGCATCGAATCGGTCGCTCGGCTTGATGGCGCCCACCTGGGCGAGGAAGTCGCCGGGCTCGATCTCGTCCGTCTTGATATTCGCCAGGTTGATGGCGACGCGGTTTCCCGGATATGCGGTCTCGACCGGCTTGCCATGAATCTGGATGGAACGGATCTTCGCCACCTTGCCCGAAGGAAGGATCTCGACAGAATCGCCTGGGGACGCGGTCCCCGTCCACAGGGTGCCCGTGGTGACCGTGCCGGCGCCCTTGATAGTGAATACACGGTCGACCGGATAGCGCATCGCCGCGCCTTCGTGGGTGCGGTCGGCCCGATCCGCCGCTTCCTGGATAGCCGCAAGCAACCGGTCCAAACCCTCCCTGGTCTTCGAGGAAACCGGGATGATGGGTGCATCGGCATAGGGCGTCGCGGCAAGATGCTCGCGGACGTCGTCTGCCACGAAATCGATCCATTCGGGATCATCTACAAGGTCGATCTTGGTCAGGGCCACCACGCAAGTCCGGATACCCAAGGTCTGCAGGATGGTGATGTGCTCGACGGTCTGGGGCATGATGCCATCGTCCGCAGCGACCACCAGCAGGGCAACGTCGATACCGGTCGCACCCGAGATCATCTGGCGCACGAACCTTTCATGGCCCGGCAAGTCGACTACGCCCATGAAGCGGCCGTCGGGCAACCACAGCTGCGCGAAGCCCAGGGAAATGGTGATGCCGCGCTCCTTTTCCTCGGACAGTCGATCGGGGTCGGTTCCGGTCAGGGCGAAGATGAGCGACGATTTGCCATGGTCGATATGCCCGGCAGTGCCGAGCACCAGGTCCGGTTGGGTGCTGTTTTCAGCCATTGCCCCTCCTGTCGAATGATTACGGGCAAGTTGGGACGCAAGCCGTGCGGCGCCCCTCCACCCGAACATGGAAAAGGCGCATCCCGCACGGTCATCGAGGCCGAAAGGGATGCGCCCAGGCCTTCTGAATGTAAACGAAAGCCAGTATAGCGAATTACGATTTTCCGAACGCCTTAGTCCCCCAACTTGCTGAGGAATGCCCGCGTGCGTTCGTGCTTGGGATTGGTGATGAGCTCTTCTGCAGGGCCCTCTTCCACGATTACGCCGCCATCCATGAAGATGATGCGGTCGGCGACATCGCGCGCGAAGCTCATCTCATGCGTGACGATGACCATGGTCATGTGCTCGGAAGCCAGATAACGGATGACGCGCAGCACTTCCTGGGTGAGCTCGGGATCGAGCGCGCTCGTGGGTTCGTCGAAGAACAGGATGGTGGGGTTCATGCACAATGCACGTGCGATTGCCACGCGCTGCTGCTGTCCACCTGAAAGTTCGCAGGGAACCAGGTCCTCCTTGCCCTCCAAGCCCATACGCGCCAGGATGGAGCGCGCTTCCTTCTCCACTTCCTGCTTGTCCCTCTTCTGCACGCAGATGGGGGCATCCATCACGTTCTTCAAGACCGTGTAGTGGGGGAACAGGTTGAAGTTCTGGAAGACCAGCCCGAACTTCTCCTTTGCGGCGCCGATCACCTTCTTGCCGCCGTACTGGGCGCGTCCGTCCACATCCTGGACAACCTGGACGTCGCCGTACGACAGCGAGCCCCGATCGAATTCCTCGAGCAGCGTCGCGCAGCGCAGCAACGTCGATTTACCGCCGCCGGAAGCGCCGATGATGGCCACGACCTCGCCCTTGCTCACCTCGAGGGAGATGCCCTTCAGAACCTCGTTGTCGCCGAAGCTCTTATGCACGTCCTGAAGACGGACGACGGGAATATTGCTCTCGCTCACGGTTGCCTCCTTAATCATGGTAGTAGTCGAGCTTCTTCTCGATCTTGCCCATGACGATTTCGATCAGCAGGCAGAAGACCCAATAGAAGGCAGCAGCGAACAGGAAGGGCGTCATGGTCACCTGGGAGGCGACGAGCGCCTTCGCCGAGGAGAACATCTCCGCAACGCCGATGGAGAAGGCAAGCGAGGTGTCCTTCACCAGGGTGACGATCTCGTTGCAGGTTGCGGGCAGGATGCGCTTGAACACCTGGGGAAGCACGATCTTCATGAAGGTCTGGACACTGGAATAGCCCAGAACGCTTGCAGCTTCGTACTGGCCGCGGGGAATGGACTGGATGCCGCCGCGGTAGATTTCCGCGAAATACGCGGCGTAGTTCAAAATGAAGGCGACAATGGTCGCATTGAACTTGGACGAAGGGGAAAGCTCGATGCCGAACACATAGTACGGGGCGAAGTAGATCGCGAACATCTGCAGCATGAGCGGGGTGCCGCGCATGATGGAGATATACGCCTGGAAGATGAACTGGACGGGCTTGATCTTGCTCATACGACCCAAGGCGATGAGGATGCCCAGGGGCATCGACCCCAGAAGGGTCAGAGCGAAGATCTTCAAGGTCATGATGAAGCCCTCGCCCAGCATTCCCAGCATGGTTGCTAGCGTCATTGGATTCCTTACCTCGCACAAGACTGCGGGCGACAGGGCCGCCCGCAGTCAAATCAACGAATCAGTTGGTGTTGCCGTTCCCTACAGGACAACGTTCTCGAAGGAGATGCCGTAGTCGGCGTACTTCTCGCAAAGCTTCTCGATGGTGCCGTCTTCCTTCATTTCTGCAAGGGTTGCATTGACTGCATCGGCCAGGTCGGTATTGCCCTGCTTGAAGCCGACCGCATAGTGCTCCTCGGACAGGGTTTCGTCGAGCATGACATATGCATCGGGCTTAGCGGACATCTGGTACTGGGCGATGGAGAGGTCGCAGGCAACCGCGTCGATCGCACCGGATTCAAGCTGCATGAAGACGGTGTTGTATTCGGACTGCTCTTCCAGGGAACCGAAAGTTGCAGCCAGTTCCGCCTGATCGCCTTCCAGAACCTCAAGAGCAGCGGAGTCTACCTGGGTTACAACGCTCTTGCCTGCAAGGTCTTCCAGGGACTTGACGTCGCTATCGGCCTTGACCACGATAACCTGCGCGTTGCGCATGTAGTCGTTGGAGAAGGTGTACTGGTCTTCGCGGCCTTCGCGGGTGAAGCCATTCCAGATGCAGGTGATGGCGCCGCCGTTCAGCTCGCCGTCCTTAGCGTCCCAGTTGATGGGCTGGGCAACGTAGTTCCAACCATTGCGCTCGCAGACTTCCTTTGCCAGATCCAGGTCGAAGCCGGTGTATTCGCCGTCATCGCCCACGAAACCGTAGGGAGGATAGTCCTGGTCGAAACCTACGATGAAATCCATCCCCTCTTCCACTGCCAGCTGATCGGTGGATTCAGCCTGGTCGGAAGAAGAGGAAGAGCAGCCCGCCAAGGCGAATGCGCCGAGGCACAGTGCGAAAGCGCAGCCGAGCACGAGCGTGAGCTTCTTTTTCATTTCCCTTTTCCTTTCGTTTTCGGCGCGCATTGCGCCCCCATTCCCTCCTGGATGCGCTTTACCGAAGTAGAGCGCTGCAACATTGTAGCAGAAAGGGAACTGGAATCGCCACAGCATGGAGGGGCAGGTTCGCGCCTCGGGCAGGCGGCTATCGGGAGGGGCCTTCCCCGATGGCGATCCGCCCTGCTGCGGCAAGCTCCTCGGGCGTGTTCGCGTTCACCAGGCAGTGGGCCTGCGGATCTGCCGCCACGAGCGCGGCGCGGTCGACCGTTTCGACCGCAAGGCCGTCCAGGAGGGCACGCGGGCGCATGCAGCCCCGGGAAACCGCCCGCTCGCATGCTGCAAGGCAGGCATCGCGCCGATACAGCGCATGGAAAGGCTCGATCGCATCCTCGTCGCATGGGATGCAGATATCCGCAGCCGAATCGCGAAGCATGCCGTATTCCCGTGCGATCAGATCCGCCGAGGCGAATACCATGTCGCAGGCGACCACGGCGACAAGCGGGAAGCGCGCCGCCCGAAACGCCGTCAACAGCCCCGGGAGCGCACCGCGCATCCGGCATTCATCGGGCACGAGGCGTATATCCAGGTGGGGATAGGCGTCGTGGAGGAAGCGCAGGCGATCTTCCTCGTTGGTGGTGATGACGATCTCGTCTGCAACCGGCGCCACCCGCTCGATCACGCGCATGATAAGCGGCCTTCCCAAAAAATCCACCAGGGCCTTGCTCTCGCCCATCCTGCGGCTTTCCCCGCCCGCCTGTATCGCAACGCTCAGGCGGGGACGGGCATACCGCTCCCGCACGAAGCCCGCAATCCCTTCGATGTCGTCGATGCCGAAGCAGGGGATGCCGTAGTTTTCCGCAGCCTGGCGCGCAAGCGGGATATCGCTCACGATGGCAACGGTCCCGCCACCCGGCATCTTGGCGGCAAGGTCGCCCCTGTCGTCGGCGATGTCCGGGGCCGGATTCCCCTTACGGCGCAGGGACTGCAGGATGTCGCAGCTCAAGGGGATGCCCTCGACCGACGCCTCATGGAAAGCCCGGGCCACTTCCCGATCCCGGTCGTTTCCCTGCCGCATCACCTCGATCGCGGGCAGGCCGGCAAGGCGGTATCCCTCCACGATCACGATGTCATGGCCCGGCATCCCCTCGACGATCTTCTTGCAATCGGGATCGCCTTCGATGTCCTTGACCATCGCGAGCCTTCCCGGTGCGGCGATCCAGGTCTCCGTCGCGCCCGCCTGACGATGACGGTAGGAATCCTTACCCGGAACATCTATCTCGAAACCCGGATGCCCGTGGTGCTTCACGCTGCCCACGTCGAGGCCCTGCGCGCCCAGGTATGCGATCAGCCTCTCCACGAGCGTGGTCTTTCCGGAATTATGCCTGCCTATCACCGAGATGGCAGGGCTGGGAAGCATCCCCGGCATGCTATCTGCCCTCCTTCAGATCTATCAGCCCCTGTCTCCCCGATACATCGCACTTGGAATAGATATGGCGCAAATGGGTGTCGACCGTGCTCTTGGAAATACCCAGCTCCTCGGCGATGCGGCTGCTCGTACGGCCGCGAAGCACGAGCGGCAGTACCTGCGCCTCTCGCTTGGAAAGGCAGAAGTCGGAGGCAATCGATGCGCATGCCGCCTCGAAACGGTCATCCTCCGCAACCGTCTTCGAAATGCTGTCGAAATCGCGCTCCGTGAACAGGAAGATGCACGCCGCAAGCGCAATCAAGCCGGCGAAAACGATTGGCAGGTATCCAGGCGCCCCAAGCGCGGGAAGCGCGCCCATGGAAAAGAGCAACCCTGCTGCCTGGCCCCCGAACAGGCAGGCGAAACCGCTCGAGAAGGCAACGGCCCCATCTGCCTTGCGGAGCCTGGAAACCGTCAAAAACAGGCAGGCCAGTATCGCCTGCAAGCCCAAGAAGCCCGCGAGCATCACATCGGTTCCCTCGATGGGAAACCCTCCCCCTCCGGAAAGCGAAACGGCAAGAACGCCCGCAAGGAACAGGAACACCGAAAGCCGGTAGGACTTGTTCAGCGAATCGCCCTTCCCGAAACCATCGGAAAGCACTATCGAAAGCGTCCCCACGAGGAAGGCGGCGAACAGAAGTGCGGAAAGCAAGCCGACCGACCACGACCCCGCGGAAGGGATACTGCCGATCAAACCTGCAGAGAGACCGAAGCAGAAGGTGCCGCACATCACCTTCACGGAAAGCATCTGGGCGATCGCAAGGTCTTCCGAATCCGGAACCGAACGGATACCGGGCGCCTGCGGAGCGTCGATCCAAGCCGCACTCGCAATGGGAAAAACGGCCATCAGCGCGAAGGCCCCCGATTCCGACGCCAAGGAGAAAAGCAGGCAGAGCAGCGCCCCGAGCAGGAAGCCCGCGAGCATCTCGACCAGGAAGCCCTCGGTTTCAAGGGCGCCGAACGACCTGCCCCACGCAGCGACCTGGAAAGAGCAGCATGCGCCGAGCACGCAATCGGCAGCAAAACGCACGGCCTGCGGCAAACTTACAGGACAAAGGAACGCCAGTGCCATCAGCGCGCCGCCGAATACGAGCGCAGGCCGTGAAAGGATTGCGAAACGGATCTTCTCCGGCAAGCTCGACAGCACGACGAAACCCGCGAATAGGGAAACAAGCGCGCAGATCAGGTCGAATCCACCGAACGGACCACCCGGAAAGGCGCCATCCCCGGCAAAACCCATCCCCAAATGGAAGACGGAGATGATGAAGGACTGACTGCAGGCGAAACCCACGATTCGCCTGAACGAAAGCCCGTCAAGCGGCAGCTTCTGGTCCGCCATCTTCCATCTCCTTCCGATTCTTTTCCGGCACATGGTAGCAGACGGACGGAAGGTACCCCGCGCCTGCTGCATGGGCATCATACGCCCCAGACAGAAAAAGCACCGCCATAGAGACGGTGCTCGGTAATCCTCGGACAGGTCGGAGGAACTATTCTTCCTCTTCCGCAGGTTCTTCGGCTGCCTTCTTGCGGCGCTTCACAACCTTGCGTTCAGGCTCTTCTTCGGCCTCTTCCGCTTCGTCGGCGTCCTTTTCGGCCTTCTTTTCGTCTTCATCGATCTCGATATCGGGGGCGCTGTTCATGCCCTCGCGCAGGTTCTTCACCGTCCTGCCGATGGCAGAACCCAACTTGGGAAGGTTCTTGGGTCCAAAGATGAGCAGGACGACTGCAAGGATGATGAGAAGCTCGGGAACGCCGATTCCACCAAATTTCATGGGCTTGGTCCTTTCTTTCGTTTCCTATTCCGGGCGACGCACCCCTTTGCGTGCAAGCTGCCCGAAAGCGACATGGTTGCAAGGCGGCCGGATCGGATACGCCGGCACACCCGGGCAGGCGCCGATATGCCCCTGCCGCTGTACGGAGAATGCACCGAAAACGCCTTCTCGTCTATCGTGCAGGAGGGCGATTTCTACTATTTTTCCCGAATCGCACCTATCATGCATTTTACGGATAGGTCTCTGAGCTGGTGTTTTGCGAAACACCCATCAATCCTGAATGCCGGCAAATCACACGGCTCCCCAGTACGACATGCGACGAATGCAAGCCGTAAAGGAACTCGGGGATACCGCGAACCACACGGCCCCCCGACATGGATCGGCCTCCGGCATTTCCCGGCGCAAGCCTGCGCACGACGGGCGCCCGGCAGGGCCCCGCACGAGATGGACCCCAAAGACATGAAAAAGCGCCCGCCTTTCGGCGAGCGCCAGACAGTATCGTTTCCCCTCCTGCGGAACCGCTTACCAGTGGACCACGACGGGCAGGCCCACCGTTGCCTTCTCGAACAGGGAGGCCGCGGCATCGTAGGGAAGGTTCACGCAACCGTGGGAGCCGTAACCCTGCGAATACAGGCTGCCGCCGAAGGCAGGTTGCCAGGTTGCGTCATGGAAACCGCAGCCCGAATAGGTGAAGGGCATCCAGTACTGCACCTGGGTTTCGTATTCAGGTTGGCCGGTCGCAACCTGGATATCGCCCCTCAAAGTCGCAGGGCTTTCCATGCTGAAAAGCGTCCACACGCCCGTGGGGGTGTCGTGCACACCGTCAGGAATACCCGTCACCACGTCGCTTTCCCAGATGACCTCGCCTGACTCGGTGATGAAGCGCGCATGCTGCTCGCTCAGGTCAACATCCAGATAATCCGCCCAGTCGACGCCGTTTTCGGCATTGTAGTACACGCCGGAAGCGATCACGGGAACCTCGACCTCTCCCTGAGTGCCGTTCACAATCGCCTCTCGGACGGTATCGACCAGGGCAGCGCTATCCACTTCCCAACCGTAGGTGCCGCCTTCCACGGTCACTTCCTTGCCATCGGGACGGGTATAGGTACGCTCGCTGCCGATGGTATCCAGATCGTTGCCGAAGTCGGTCAGCCAAGCGTCCATGGCCTCCTCATCGAAGGCGGCATTCAAGTCGCCATCGAGGGTAACCCACTGGGAGATCTGATCGCCGTTGATGGTTCCGGCATCGTGGCCGTCCATTTTCACCGCGATATCGGCAGAGATGTAACCGTTCGCGTCCTCAACCGCCTTCGCAAGGCGCTCATCGTCCTTCAGGACGGCAGGCTGGAGCAGCTGGTCCTCGCCGATTTCAGCCTGCGGCTCCATCTCCAGGGCTGCTTCGTCCACCACTTCGAGCACCGCCGCAGCGTCGAGCTTCTCACCCGTTGCCTCGGGGACTACTTCGAACTTCTTGGAATCGGAGTTGTATGCGATGGTCGCATCGGTGGGATCGGATGCGTTCGCATTCCATTCCTCTACATTCGCATCGACGATTTCCTTCAAGCCGCCCTCGTTGTACTGGGCAGCAAGGCAATCGGACAGATCGTTATGCTTGAGCACGTACACGGGCCAGCCCCACGAAGGCACCTTCGCATGCGCGTCTCCCGCCACCTTCGATCCGTCGATGTCGATGCCCATTTCCTCGGAGGACACGGAGAAATCCAAACCCTGGCCCTTGACCTCGATGGAATAATCGGAGGCGATGCCGTCGATGGTATTCGCCGCATCGCCGATGGTCTGCATGGAGATATCCTCGCCACCGATTTCGGTATTGGGGTAGAAACGGCCGCTGAACACCAGCATACCGATCAAGTAGATGAGCAGAAGCACGCCGAATACGGAACCCAGCACGATGCCGAGCTTCTTCTTGTCGATGGGCTCGCGCTGCTTTTCGGGCTCGATGGGACTCCATTCGGGCGACTGGAAAGACGCGTCGTCCGAAACAATCGGGGGGACGCCCGCAAGGGAAGGATGCACGGCGGTTTCCTGACCGCCCTGCGCGGGAACGAAATCCATGCGGACGGTCTCGCCCTCGCTGGGAACGGAATCGCCAACCATAGGCACCGTAAAGGCCGCAGGTTGCTTCACCTCGATTTTCGGAAGCTCGGTGAAAAGGCTCTCCGGCTCAGTGGATATCGGATCGCCCTCCAGCGGATCCTCATTATTTTCCGTAACGTGACCCGGGGAGACAGCCTTCTCTTCCCCCGCTTTCGCCTTTACTTCCTTCTTCGCATGAGCAGCATGCTTACCCTGTATCTTGTTTCGTCTGATCATTTCTCTTCTTTACTGGACGCGACCTTCTCCGACCGAACATTCTAGCAAGTAACCATTGGCTTCTCCTATGAACGCAGAAGAAATCCGCGAATGCAACAATCCGTTTCCGAATACGCATTCTCGCGTTACCTTGCGGAGGAAAACCGGCCCGATTGCCGCTTGATCCCTCCTTCGGGCAACGAAACGGGCACGGCCGCAGTGGCACCGCCCCGCCCGAAAGCAGGAGCACAGAAGTCGGGGGGTTAGAATCCTATCTCCAAATCCATCAAACGCTCGATCGCCACCGCATACACCTTGAAAGCGCTCTTCAGAGCCTCTTCGGAAACCCCCTCATCGGCAGCATGCATGCTGCCTACCCAGGAAGGCCTCGACTGCCCATGGACATCGACGCCGAATCCCACGCCCGCCTTGAAGTGACGGGAATAGGTCGCACCGCCGATTGTGAACGGTTCCTGCATGTCGCCGGTCACATCCCGATAGCTCCCGAGCAGGGTCTGCACCAGATCGCCATCCTTGTCCTGGGCGAACAACGGCATGCAATGGAGCAGCTCGAAGCCCGCACCGCAGAGGCCCGCCCTAGCCTCTAACACCTCGGTCAGCCTTTCGGGGGTGGTCCCGCTTCCGAAGCGGATGTCGATGGTCTGGGTGAGGCGGCCATCCTCGATCGATGCGACCCCGCCTACCAGGGTCAGGGGACCGAAGTCCCCATCCTCGCAGGCCAGGCCCAAACCCGAACCGTCGAAGCTCGAGCACACGTCATGCACAAACTCCATCCATTCGAGCTCGGCCCCCTCCAACACGCCCGCATGAAGCAGGAAACCGGCCAGATGGGCAAGGGCGCTCTCGCCCTCTTCGGGTGTCGAGGCGTGGACCTGCACACCCGAGGCGGCAAGCTCGACCTCACCGTCTTCGCGTTCAACTGCGCGGATGCAGTCGGGAATCCCGCCCAACTCCTCCATCCGGCAGGCGACAACCGCGCGCGCCGTGCCGGGAACCGCGTTCACCGCCATGCCCGCTTCCCATTCCCGGATCCGTCCCCGTTCGATCGGGGCGCTCTTCACCACACCTTGGAAAACGCCCTTTTCGCCATAGCAGACGGGGAATTCGTCGTCGGGGGAAAACAGCAGCACGGGATCGTCGAAGCGCTCCTGGTAGTACTCCAGGTCGTGCATGCCGGTTTCCTCGTTGTTGCCGATGATGAAGCGCAGGGTATAGGGGAATCGCCGCCCCTTCTCCATCCAGAAACGCGCTGCGTGGAGCGCCATGAGCATGGGGCCCTTGTCGTCGGAAACGCCCCTGCCCAAAAGGAAGCCGTCGCGACGGGTTACCCGGAAAGGCGGGAAAGACCAGCCCTGCCCTGCGGGAACCACGTCGACGTGCCCGATGATGCCTATCTGGACGGGGCTCTCGCCCTGCCAATCCGCATATCCCACATGCCCCTGGCAATCATGCGCCTCGAAACCATACGAAGCCCAAAGCGCAAGCGCTTCCTCGAGCGCCCTGGCGGGCCCGGGACCATAGGGCGCGCCCTCGCACGCCTGCGCCCTGTCTTCCACGCTCTCGATGCGGACCAGCCGGTCGAGTTCGGAAATCATGGTCTCCCAATTGCGGTCCAGATACGCATCCAATTCATCGTTCAGGCGGGGGTCCAGCACGAAAGCTCCTTCCACGGCAAAAGCCGCCCGAATACTTCTTACGGGCAGCTTGCAAACTATCGGTCTTCGTTTATACTATCAGTCTACGCCCGGGTGGCGGAACGGCAGACGCGGTGGTCTCAAAAACCTCTGTCGCAAGACGTGCGGGTTCAAATCCCGCCCCGGGCACCAGTTGATTGCAAAGCAGCCTTCGGGCTGCTTTTCTTGTTTCGCCCCACCGTCGCGGCGCCAGCAAGATGGGCGCCGCGGGTTACCTCACCGCATAGGGAAGGCGGACGGTGAAGCAGGTCCATTCGCCTTCATTCGATGCGCCGATGGTGCCGCTATGGGTTTCGACCACATCCTTGGCGATGGCAAGACCCAAACCGAAACCGCCCTGTTGGCGGTTTCTCGCCTTATCCGCCCGATAGAAGCGGTCGAAGATATACGGAAGGTCTTCCTCGGGTATATTCGGGCCGTTGTTGCGCACATGGAGCACGACGGTGATATCCCACTTGAGCAGCACCACTTCCGCTTCCCCGCCCGACCCGGCATACTTGCACGCATTGTCGATCAGGATCCCCACCAAACGCTTGAGCTGCTTCGCCTCGCCGCGGACGTAGATCCCCTCCATGATGTTCTCGGAAAGGCCCACCCCGCGTTCGAAGGCGAGCGATTCGAATTGAAGGACTTCGCCCAACACCAGCTGGCTGAAGTCCAAGGTCTCGAATTCCGCCCTGCTCGCAACGCTGTTGGAGCGGGCCAGGAAAAGCATGTCGTTCACCAGTTCGAGCATCCTCGCCGACTCGTTTCCGATGGTGTCCGTCCAGCGCTTCTGGCTTGCAACGGTCGCATCGGGGCTTGCCTGCATGAGCGAGTTGCTTGCCATGATCACCGAAAGCGGCGTCTTCAATTCGTGGCTCGCATCCGCCACGAAACGTTGCTGGCGCTTCCAGGACTCCTCGAGGGGACGTACCGCCGCATACGAAAGCAGGATGCTCGCGAAGAATATAAGCACCTGGACAGCCAGAATGGGCACGCCGAGGGCGAAAAGCAGCGAGACCACCGAATGCTTGACGAAGTTTCCCGAAGCGAACACAACGACGAATTCTCCCCCTTCGCCGAAATATGCCGCATAGCGCAACCCCAGGATGCCGATGCTTCCCTGGGAGACACGGCCCGCATCTTCCTTGGTATAGCCCGCTACCAGGCCAACCGCCTGCTCGATCACGTCATCCGAAAGGTTCGCCGAAGCGCCCTCGATCTCGGGTGTTCCGCCCGGCTCGCAGAAATAGGTGATAGTGGCGACAATACCGTCTTCCTCCACGCTTCGAGGAGACTCCAGGGAGTCCTCCAAGCGAATGCCACCCGAGCCATCCGGATAGATCTGGATGCCGTTTTTGGGTTCCTCGGCCGAGGATTCCGCCTCATCCTGGACCTCATAGCCCGATACGTCGTAGCTCTTTTCCCGGAGCTTTTCCACAACCACCGCATCCAGGGCCCGATTGACCGCCACAACCTGCTGGTTGTAGTTCGCCACCGTCGAGAATATCAACAGGCCGAGCAACACCACGAACGATAACAGGTTGCTGATCGCAATGAAGTTGCGCCTGAAACCGACAAGCGCGCGGTCCTGCTTGGGATGGGTCCTGAATACGTCGACGACGTCCTCGAGCTTGATGGCCATAAACTACTTCTCGCCCACGTCCAGGCGATACCCCACCTTGCGCAGGGTGACGATCTTCAAGTCAGAGCCCACGAAGGCGAGCTTCTTCCTCAAAAAGGAGATGTACACCTCGACGTTGTTGCCCTCCGCCATGGAACCCGAACCCCACACCTTGGAGATCAGGGTTTCCTTCGAAGTGACGCACGAGGAACTGGTCATGAGGATGCGCATGATGGAAAATTCCTTGAAGCCCAGATGCACTTCCTTGTCCCCGCAAGAGAGCATGCAACTATTCAGGTCGAGGCTGGTATTGCCCAAGGACACATGGTCGAAGGAAGCTTCCCCGAAACGACGCGTGAGCGCCCTCAGGCGCGCAAGCAGCTCTGCCGGGGCGAAGGGCTTCGTCAGGTAATCGTCGGCGCCGCCTTCCAGGCCGGCAACCTTGTCATGCAGCGAATCGCGCGCCGTGAGCAGCATCACAGGGGTTGCCACGCCGCGTGCCCTGATTTCCGACAGGACCTCGAATCCGTTCATCCCGGGAAGCATGATATCCAGGATGATCGCATCGAAATTCCCGTTCAGGGCGCACGAAAACCCTTCGAGCCCGTCGCTCGCCACCTCCACCTGGTAGTCGCTGTTCTCCAAGATGGCTGCAAGCGCCTCGGAAAGAGAGCTGTCGTCTTCGATGAGTAGGATTCGCATTCGTCCTCGCTTCGATTCTTTTCCCCAATGCCTTTTCCCATTGTATCAAGCCGGCGGATACCCGCGGACGCGAAGACGGATGCGAAACACGCTTCGAACGAAGAGGGCCCGCCAACCGACGGAAACCGCCAACCCCGTCGGGAAGAACCGCTGCTTTCGCAGCGCACGAAACGAAGCCGCCGCTTCGGTTTGAAGCAGCGGCTTATTGCTAGATATGCACCTTGATCGATCCCGATTCGATCTTCTTGAGCCTCTTCAGCTCGAATGCCGCAAAGCATCCTGCGACGAAGATGGAAATCGCATCGGCAACCGGCGGGGCGAAATAGATGGCATCCAAGCCGGTCAGGCCCGAAAAGATGCCCGGCAGGATGATGGGGAGCGCCAGATAGCACGGGATAAGGAACAGGATCTGCCTCGTCAGCGAAAGGAAGATGGACTTTGCAGGCTGGCCTGTCGCCTGGAAATAGTTTGAAGTCACAATCTGGAAGCCCACCAAGGGAAGCATCATCAGCTGTACGCGCAACGCGAACGCCGTGAAATCAACCAGCTGGGGATCGCGCAGGCCGAAAGCCCCGATGATCTGATGGGAGAACGTCTGCACGATGATCCACAGCACCAAGGCGATGCCGGTTGCCCCGGCAACGCCGCAGAAGTAGGTCTTGCGCACGCGGGCGATCAGGCGTGCGCCGTAATTGAAGCCCAGCAGGGGCTGCAAGGCGACGGCGGTGCCGATCAAGGGGAAGATGCTGAACATGGTCAGACGCGTGACGACACCGATAGAGGCGAGCGCGTTATCGGCACCCAAGGGATGCTGGGACCCATACTTTACCAGCATCGCGTTGCTGACGATTGCGACGAGCGCGATACCCACCTGCAGGATGAAGCTGGGCAAGCCCAGGGCGCAGATACGTCCCACCACGCGGGACCTGAGTCCCATCAGGCGCAAGCGCAGCTTCAGGGGCACGCCGGGCGTGAAGAGGAAGTACCAGAGCACGCTCACGAAGGATGCGGCCTGACCGCTGATGGTGGCAAGCGCGCTTCCCGCAACGCCCCATCCGAACACGATCACGAACAGATAATTGAAGGCCGTGCAGGCAACGGCGCCGATGACCATGGTTCCCAGAGCACGGTTGGGCGCGCCTGCGGTACGGATGAAGTTATTCACGCCCATGCCGATGAGCTGGAAGATGAAGCCCGCGCTGAGAATCCTCACGAACAGGCGGGTCTGATCAAGGATCTCCGGGGTTGCGCTGGTAAGGGAAAGCAGGAAGCCCACCGTGATGGGGCAAAAGGCGATGAAGGCCACGACCGCGGCGATCAGGATACCCAGGGTCACCGTCATCCCCAGGCAGCGCTCGGCATCCTCGTGCCTGCCTTCGCCCAAACGCAAGGCGCACAGGGCATTGCCGCCGTTGCCGATGAGCATAGCCAAGGCCATGAACATGACCATGATAGGGTTCGCCGCAGTCATAACCGCCTGGCCGGTCGCACCCATCGCCTGGCCCAGGAAGACGGAATCGATTACGTTGTAGGCGCCATTGACGACCATGCCCGCAATTGAGGGAATGGCGAACTCGACGATCAAGCGGGGAATAGAGGCGGTTCCCATCCTGGAGATAGAGGAGGAACCCCCAACCCCCGTGCTCCCGTCTGCCTTTTCGGCCGATGCCTTCACCTGCTCGATCTGCTCTTGCGCCATATACGCTCCTCTTCGTCAGTCCTTCATTTTCACAACTCTTCAATTTATCCCGAATATAAATGGATGGGCATATCTCCATCAGCACGCCATATTCATAGCTCCAGGAAAGAAAAACCCCACCCGTTCGATTAATCGATCGGATGGGGTTGAAAGCCTTCTCAAGAATCCGAAGCTACAGACGGTATGCCCTTCCCACGGTCACGGTATCGGGGGACACCACCGTGCCATTGGCGAGCATATGCCCGGGGAGGATCTCCAGCAGGGGCTTGACCACGAAATCGCGTTCGTTGAGCAGGGGATGCGGCAAGGTGAGCACCGGATCCTCGCTCAGATACAGTTGGTAGTCCAGGATGTCCAGATCGCAGGTGCGGGGACCATTCTTCTGCTCGCGCACGCGCCCCAGGCTCTTTTCCACGGCATGGAGATAGCCCAGAAGCTCGCGCGGGGGGATGCCCGTGCGGATGAGCGCGACGGCGTTCACGAAGCGGTCCTGGTCTTCCAGATAGGCGGGCTCGCTCTCGTAGAAGGAGGAGATGTCGATCACCTGGGTATCGGGAAGCATGCACAGATCCCCGATCGCCATGTTCAGCTGCGAGATCTTCGCCTCGGTCTCCTCACCGGGGTTGGTCTTGACAAGCGGCATGTTGCAGCCGATGCCGATAAGCGCATAGGGACGCAGCTCCTCCAGCTTGGCACGGGTAGCCGCCACGTTATGCGCACGGACCACGCTCGCTCCCAGCTCGCAGGCCATGAGCGCCTCTTGCGCACTCGCTTCGTCGCGATCCTTGGGGTCATCGATGCCGTACGCCCAGCCGATGAAGCTCTTGCGGGAGACAGCGGCCATGACCGGATAGCCCAGATGCCTGATTTCCTGGATATTCCTCATCAGCTCGACGGTCTGCTTGGGGGTCTTCCCGAAGCCGGGGCCCGGATCGACGCAGATGCGGGACCTGTCCACGCCCGCCTGTTCGAGCATGAGCGCCTGGGCGGCGAGGTAATCCCTCACTTCGGCAACCACATCCTGGTATTCGGGCGCATCCTGCATGGTCTTGGGTTCGCCCTTCATATGCATGACCACCAGGCCCGCATCGCAGGATGCTGCCACTTCCACCATGGCGGGATCCCTGAAGCCGGAGACGTCGTTGATGATGGAGGCGCCCGCCTTCACGCATTCGCGCGCAACCTGCGCATGGCGGGTGTCGATGCTCACGCACACGCCCTCCGCAGCGAGTACACGTACCACCTCAAGCACGCGGTCGAGTTCTTCTTCCACGGAAACCTCGGTCGACCCGGGACGCGTGGATTCGCCGCCCACGTCGATGATGAGGGCGCCCTCGTCGATCATCTTGCGTGCAGCCGCAAGCGCCTGCTCGGTGTCGGCGTAGCTGCCCCCGTCGGAAAAGGAGTCGGGGGTTACATTCAGGATGCCCATCACGAAGGGCATCCTGGTATCGAATTTGCATCCTGAGCAATTCCAGATCATCTATTCGCCTTTCGGGGAATCCTGGGGGTCTTCCATCTGCGCGGCAATGCGCCGGTTGCAGGCATCGCACAGCACCTTGCCAGGTTCGACCGGGCCGCCGCATTCGGGGCAGAAGCGATGCGCGCCTTCCTGCTCGCCCTGTTCGACCGCAGGCTCTTCGGCCAAGGTGGTTGCGGCAAGCTCTCGCTGCTTGCGGCCTTCCTCGCTCTGCTCGTGGACCAAGTATTCGTCCCAACGGCCGTCGAGCAGGGCCTGGCAAGCCTCGCCATCGATGGTTTCCCTTTCCAGCAAGACGGATGCCATCTGATGCATCTGGTCGGCATGGCTGGAAAGGATCTGGTAGGCGCGGTCGTAGGCCTGCTTCATGATACGCGCGACCTCGTCATCGATGCGGCGCGCGGTCTCGTCGGAATAGTCCTGGGTATTGCCGTAGTCCCTACCCAAAAAGACCTCATGGTTGGGCTGCCCGAAGATCTGGGTACCCAGCTCGGAGCTCATACCGTACTGGGTGACCATGGCGCGTGCCATCTTGGTGGCGCGTTCCAGGTCATTCGAGGCGCCCGTGGTGATGTCATCGCAGAAGATGGCTTCCGCCACACGGCCGCCCATGAACACGGCCAAGTCGTCCATCATCTCCTTGCGGCCGGAAAGGACCTTGTCCTCTTCGGGGATGGAAAGGGTATAGCCCAAAGCGCGGCCTCGGCTGATGATGCTGATCTTATGCACGGGATCGGCGTGCTCGAGCAGGTGGCCCACCAGGGCATGGCCGCTCTCGTGGTAGGCGATGGTACGGCGGGTCTGCTCGGTGATGATGCGGCCCTTGCGTTCGGGGCCCGCAATGACGCGCTCCATGCTTTCGGTAACCTCGTCCATAGAGATGACCTTCTTGCCGCGGCGGGCGGTCAGAAGCGCCGCCTCGTTCAGCAGGTTGGCCAGATCGGCGCCCGCGAAACCGGGGGTCAGGCCCGCGATCTTCTCCAGGTCGACGTTCTTGGCCAGCGGCTTCCCTTCGGAATGGACCTGCAGGATACGCAAGCGGCCCTTGACATCGGGCACGTCGACGATGATCTGCCTGTCGAAACGGCCGGGACGCAGAAGCGCGGGGTCCAGGACGTCGGAGCGGTTGGTCGCCGCGATCAGCACGACCGAGTCGTTCGCCTCGAAACCGTCCATTTCCACCAGCAGCTGGTTCAGGGTCTGCTCGCGCTCGTCATGACCGCCGCCCAAGCCGGCACCGCGCTGGCGGCCGACCGCATCGATCTCGTCGATGAAGATGATCGCGGGAGCGGCTTCCTTCGCCTGCTTGAACAGGTCGCGCACGCGAGAAGCGCCCACGCCCACGAACATCTCGACGAAGTCGGAGCCTGAAATGCTGAAGAAGGGAACGCCGGCCTCGCCTGCAACCGCACGGGCGAGCAGGGTCTTACCGGTACCCGGAGGGCCCACCAGCAGACAACCGCGGGGGATTTTCGCACCGATAGCCTGGTACTTGGCGGGATCGGCCAAGAAGTCCTTGATCTCCTTCATTTCCTCGACCGCCTCGTCGACGCCCGCAACATCGGAGAACTTCACCTTGGGACGCTCTTCGGCAGCCATCTTCGCCTTGGTCTTGCCGAAGGACATCTGGGAATTGTTGCTCTTCGACATCTGGACGAACAGGAAGATGAAGAAGCCCACCATCAGCAGCATGGGAAGATAGGAAAGCAGCGTGGACAGGGTGGAATTGGGAAGCTTCACATCATAGGGAATCTCAGGGTGCTCGCCCATGAGTTCGCCCAAGGAATCGCTTCCCACCCATGAGGTCTTGAAATTGCGCTCATCGCCCAGGTTCTGGGGCTCCAGCTGGGACGTTTCCACCGAAGCCGACGGCACCGTGCCATCGGGGTCCTTCGCGGCACCTAAAGCGGAATCGAGCGAATCGAAGGCTGTGTTATAGGCATCGAGCACCGATGATCCCAGCGTTGCCACCGGGTAGTACACGCCGGTGACCTCGTTATTGCCGGCGTCATAGGTGACTTCCTTCACGCGGCCTTCGTCCACCGCCGAGATGAAATCGGACGTGATGAGCGTATCGGTCTGGCGTTGGTCCTTTTCAGACCCCATCCCCGTCGCGAGCTGGTACGCCAGGATGGCGAACAGCGCGAAGGTGAGGATGGTCCACACCGCAGCCGGGCGGTTTCCGTTGCTCTTCTTTCCGTCGTTATTCTGATTGAACATGTTCGAGTCCTATCGCCCGGGCTAACGGGCATCGGGGCATTGGGCCCTGTCTTCGTATACTTCAGGCTTGAGGATACCGATATAGGGAAGATTCCTGTACCTTTCGGCATAATCCAAGCCATATCCCACAAGAAAAGCGTCTGGGCAATGGAATGCGGAATAGGCGCATTCCACCTGATGGCTTCGGGGCACATCCTTTTCAAGCAGCACGGCGACCTGGACCGACGCCGCCCCACGCGAGCGGAGGTCTTCCGTAAGCAGGGAAAGCGTCAGGCCGCTGTCGACGATATCCTCGACGATCAGCACATGCCTGCCCTCAACGGAAACGGAAAGATCCTTCGCGATGGTGAGCACCCCGCTGCTTTCGGTACCCGAACCATAGGACGACACCACCATGAAATCCACTTCCACGGGAAGGTCGATGCTGCGCGCCAAGTCGGCCAAGAAAACGAACGACCCCTTCAGGACGCCTACCAGGAGAAGGTCCTTATCCCGGTAATCGCGAGCAATCCGGGCGCCCATCTGCAAGACGCGGTCACGGATGCAATCCGAATCATAAAGAATGCTTTCGATATCCTGGCGCAAGCGCCGCCTCCTCACGGGATGGATGCGCGGTGGCGCAACCCCTAATTATCGGTTTCCATGACAGGTCATTGTATCAAATCGGCATTTCCGCGCCTTCACGGCACGGTAACGCATCAAGCCTCCGGGTCGCGCAGGCAGGGATATCGGCCCATCAGCCTTCCGACCGGCAGTCCTACGATGTTGTCATAATCGCCTTCGAAGCGTTCGAGGAGGCGTGCGCCCTCGCCCTGGATGGCATAGGCACCCGCCTTGTCGGCGCTTTCCCCGCAGGCGACGTATTCAAGCGCCTCTTCGCGGGTGAGATTCCTGAAAGTGACGTAGCTGACCTCAACGAAGGAGTCCTCTTCAATCAGCGCGCCTTCAGGGCCATCGGGCCTCACCCGGCAAACAGCCACGCCCGTAACGACCTCATGGGTCTTCCCCGCAAGGGAAAGGATCATCTCCACCGCCTCGTCATCGTCTTCGGGCTTGCCGTAGATCCTGCTACCCAGGACCACCATGGTGTCCGATCCGATTACGAGGATACGCTCCCTCGGGCATGCGCCCGCAGGTTCGCCTTGTCCCATAAGGCGACGACACACCGCACGGGCCTTCCTGCCTGCTAACTCGCGCGCGGCATCATGGGGGCGCTGTGCCAGGTCGTCGTCTAAGGATTCGTCCACGTCCGCCACGCACACCTCGAAGGGAACCCCTTCGCGCGCAAGCAAGTCGCGGCGACGGGGACTCCCGGATGCAAGCACTACTCGCACGTATTCCCCCTTTGCCCTTTCCTACGGCTGCGATACGCCGCCATCGGCTCGATGCGCAGGCCCAGCTTGTTCGCAGAAAGGGCCAGATCGCCCTGGATATTGCCCGTGAAACCGCTGACGGGGAAGCCCCCTTCGAATGCCGCGATCGCCTCTTCGACGCTCCGCGTCTCGATACGGGCATCATCGCCCAGGATGCGCTTCAGCACGATCACAAGGGCGCGGCGCTGAAGCGGCACGGGCCGCCTTCCGAACGCGGGGGCGATCACGCAACCGCATGGGCAATCCCCCTCGGTGCCGATCCAGCTTGTGCATTCGTCCACAATGTCCTGCGCCATCCCGTCGAGCATGTCGTCTTCGTCTGCGATGAGATTCATGGTCCTGCACAGCACCTCGAGCAGGCGGGGGTTTCTTTCCTGGGCGGGAGGTATGATCTTGTGCCGTACGTAGCCGCGGAACTGGTCGGTATGCGCATTCGTGGCATCCTCGCGCCACAAGGCCCCTTCCCCATCGCGGCAAACCGCGGTACCGCCCGCTTCTCCGCCCATCGCCCGCAGGCTGATGAACTCGCGCAGCTGGTCGCGCTCGGTGTCCAGAAGCGGCCTTGCAACCGCGCCGTTGCGATACAGCATGGAACGGAATCCGCCCGGACCCGTTCCCACGATAGAGCGCATATAGAAGTTCTCGACACGGTCGTTGCGCGTATGCGCGGTGAAGATCCGGCCCTCGCTCAGGGGACGACCCGCATACAGGCAGAGCTTCTCCAACGCATCGAAAGCGGCGCCGTAGCGCTCCCTCCGCGCAACCGCCTCCAGGTTGTCGCCCGTCTCGTCGACGATGCGCGCGACATCCACCGTGTACAGATACAGGGGAAGCCCCAACATATCCGCAAGATGGGTGACGAATTCCGCGTCTGCATCGGAGGCTTCGCCGCGCAGGGAATGGTTCACATGGAGCACGCCCACCTGCCCGATGTCGCCGCGCTGGGACAGTTCGCTTGCGATATAAGCCAACGCCGTGGAATCGCTTCCACCCGAAACCATGAGCAGCACCGGGGAATCAGGACCGGCAAGCGACCGCTGCGCGATGGTCTGCGCAGCACGCTCAATTGCATTGCATGCCTTTTCCATCTTCGCTCCTAAGACAAGCCGTCGAAAAGACTCGTGCTCAGATAGCGCTCGCCCGTGTCGACGGCGAAGGTGACTATGCGCGACCCCCTCGCCTCGGGATGCTGGGCGACATAGCGCCTCACGCCTGCCAGATTCGCCCCAGACGAGATTCCCACCAGCAGGCCCGATGCCGCCGCCGCGCGCGCATGCTCCAAGGCCTCTTCCGTGGAAACGGGGACCACTCCGTCAAGGGCGTCCAGGTCGAGCGCATCCGGGATGAAATTCGCTCCGATGCCCTGGATGCCATGCGTTCCCGGCACGGCCTGCTGCCCTGCCAAGGTCTGCGAGATAATCGGGCTTTCCGCGGGTTCGATAGCGAACACCTTCGTTGCAGCGCCCTTCTTCGCGAAATAATGGGCGCAACCGGATACGGTTCCCCCGGTACCCACGCCGGCGAACAAGTAATCGGGGGCGCAACCCAGCTGCTCCTCGATTTCCGGTGCGGTGCCCAGCTCGTGCGCGAGGGGATTGTCCGGGTTGGTGAACTGCCCGACGATCCAGGAGCCTCCTATCTCGTTTGCGAGCCTTTCGGCCTCCCGCACGGAACCTGCCATGCCCTGGTCGGCGGGAGTCAGCACCACCTGGGCACCATAGGCGGCGGCGAGCGCACGGCGTTCCCTGCTCATGGATTCGGGCATGACCAGGATGACCCGATACCCGCGCGCAGCACCGATCATCGCGATGCCGATTCCGGTGTTCCCCGAAGTCGGCTCGATCAGGGTTGCCCCAGGACGGATGGTGCCGCGCTCTTCCGCACGGTCGATCATGCACAGCGCCGCCCTGTCTTTGATGGAGGCACCGGGATTGGCCGCCTCGTACTTCACGAACACCTCGGCGCCCACCTGGGCGGAAAAGCCCTCGAGCTTAACCAGGGGTGTGCGCCCGATGATTCGGCTCACTTCGTCTTGCATCGATATCACTTCCCTTTCGGATAGGTCGGGCACCCGTATCATGCACGCTCGAAGAGCATGACGTTTTCCACGTGATCGGTGTGGGGAAACATATCCACCGCCTTGATGCGCTTGGCCTTATAACCCAAGCCGTCGAGGATGCGCGCGTCCCTCGCCTGGGTTTCCGGGTTGCAGGAAATATAGGCAACGCGCCCCACGCCTGATTCGGCGACGGCACGGAGGAATTCCTCGCTCGAACCCGCACGGGGCGGGTCCATTAATAGCACGTCGAAGCGCTCGCCCTGGGCTGCCCGCTCCCGCAAGAAGGCCCCAGCATCCGCCGCGACGAATTCCGCGTTCTCGATGCCGTTATGCACCGCGTTCTTTCTCGCATCGCGAATCGCATCCTCCACCTTGTCGACGCCCACCACGCAGGCGTTTTTCGAGCGGGATGCCGCAACGAGCCCAATCGTCCCGGTTCCGCAGTATGCGTCCATGATCGACTCGGCTCCACGCGCACCCTGGGCATCTTCGAGCGCCCAGTCGATCGCGGTCAGGTACAGCGCCTCGGTCTGCCTCGCATTCACCTGGTAGAAGGACCGGGGCGAAATCCTGAAACTCAGCCCGCACAGGGTATCGAGGATGAAGCCGGGACCGTAGAGCACGCGGTCTTCCTCGCCTAAGATCACGTTGGTCTGACGGGTGTTCACGTTCTGCACGATGGTGGTGATCTCCGGGCAACGTTTCACCAGCTCCTTCGCGAAGTTCTTCGATCCCGTGAACTCGCGCCCATTCGTCACCAGCACCACCAGCACCTCGCCGCTGTTGTGGCCTACCCGCACGAGTACATGGCGCATGAATCCCGTACCGGCATCCTCGTCGTAAGCCGGCACCCCATAGCGCGCCATGATCTGGGCAACGGCCTTCACTACCTTCCTGCCGCTCTCGTGCTCGACCGGACAACGATCAAGCTGGATGATCCGATGGCTTCCCCGCGCATACATGCCGTGGAGTATCCGTTCCGACCGGGCGCGTCCGGGCGCACGTCGTGAGGCCTTCCCCTTGCTGCCGGACTTCGCAGTGCGGGATGCCGGCTTGCACTTTTCCGCAGCAAAGGGGGATACAATCTTATTCCTGAACCCCCAAGGGCATTCCATGCCCAGAATCGGCTCGAGTACGCAGCCTTGGGAGATTTCGCGCTCGAATAAGCGGGCGATGTATTCCTGCTTGCGCTCGAGCTGACGGCTGTACGGCATGTTCACATGGCTGCACGCCCCGCACTCCTTGGAATACGGGCAGTTCTGCGGACGGCTGGCCTGGTTTTTGGTGGTGTGTTTCCTTTTTTCCATAATCTTCATTGTGACACATGCCGCAAAGGCGGGGAATCTTTTGATAGGGTGGGAAAGTCGGGGCCCTTTAATACGAATGGGGTACCGACCTCGGACGCCCCGCGCCCCGCTTCCGAACGGAAGCAGGGCTTTGCGGGAGGATCCGGAAAGCCGATACCCCGACCTAGCAGATCAATACCGCTTTCACGCCCGAATGGGCGTTGCAGTTAAACCCTATTCGCCTGCCAGAGGGCTGGGAACGGAATATGCACGGGCTGCCATTTCGCGGTCGAGCTCATACAAGCCGCGAGGATCGGAGCCGAAGAGCCTCATCTTGTCGATCATGCCCATGGCATTTTCCTCTTCTTCGCACTGCTCCTCGATGAACCAGTCCAGGAACTGCTTTGCGCGATAATCCTTCACCTCATCTGCCGCAGCATAGATGTCGTTGATGAGCGCGGTGACGTACTTCTCGTGCTCCAGAGCAACCTCGAGGGGCTCCATGAAGTTCTGATATTCCTTATCGGGCTGGTCGATAGCCAGCAGCTTGACTGCCATACCGTTCGCATGCAGGTAGTTGCGGAAGATCAGCGCATGGTCGCGCTCTTCTGCAGCCTGGATTTCGAAGTAGTTGGCATAACCGGACAGGCCCTCTTCCTCATAGTAGTCTGCCATCTGCAGATACAGGTATGCGGAATAGAGCTCCTTGTTGATCTGATCGTTGATGAGTTCGTAAACCTTCTGATCCATTTCGAATCTCCTTTCGGTAACAGCTTTCGCCGTTCAACTTGTATGATGCTACCCCAAAAAGTGCACCCTTGAACGGCTCATTTTCCCAACGTTACTGTTCCGCCACATCGTTTACCGGAAGCTTACAGCTTTCCCGCCAACACCATATCCATCGCGCGGTTGGCAAGCTCATCGGCCTTGTTGTTCCCAGCGTTGGTGGAATGGCCCTTCACCTTATGGAAGGTGATGTCGGGGAACATGTTCTTCTGCGCAAGCAGCTCCTGCCACAATTCCTTGTTCGCGACAGGCTCTTTCTTGCTATTCACCCAGCCCTTCTTCATCCAGCCGAAGATCCATTGGGTGATGCCGTTGAGCACGTAGGCGCTGTCGACATATACATCCACCGGAACGTTCTTGTTCTTGATGGCACGCAGTCCCTCGATGGCACCCATCAGCTCCATCTTGTTGTTGGTAGTGTTGCGCTCGCCCCCGAACAGTTCTTTTTCGTGCTCGCCCCATACCAGGTACGCACCCCATCCGCCGACGTTCTTTTCGGCCTGATTGCCACGGCAGCCTCCATCGCAATAGATTTCCAATCGCGTCATCGGCATCACCTAACCGCGGTAGATCGCGCAGTTATTCGGGGTCTCGTAGACATCGATCTGGCTTACGGGCAAACCCTTTTCGCTTAACGTGTCGAAGAAGTGGCGTGCAAGGTTTTCCGCCGTGGTCCTAAACGGCAGGATTTTGACGGAAAAACCCTCGGCAGCAAGGCATTCCAAGGTCGCCGCGGAAAGGGTTCCCTCTTCCACCAGGAAGGTATGGTCGAAGCTTTCGGTGAGGTCGCGGACCGCCCGCTTGAATTCCCCGAAATCCAGGACCATTCCCTTCATGGTCCCTTCGGTTTGCAGCTCTTCCTGCTGCAGATAGGCGACGACCTTCCAACGGTGTCCATGGAGGTTCTCGCACTTCCCGTAGTAATCGGCAAGGAAGTGGGCGCTGTCGAAACAGCTTTCAGTCTTCAGTCCGTACAAGGCAAGCCTCTCCCTTTAAGCGTACTGGGCGCGAAGGGCCTTGAAGGCATCATACGAACCGGTGATGACCTTATCGCTCACGCAGTAGCCCAAACGGACCCATCCGCCGACACCGAAGCTGTCGCTGGGAACCAGGAGCAGTTCGAAGGACTTGGCCTTTTCGGCAAAGGCAGCAGCATCGGGTTCTAAGGCCTTGACCCACAAATAGAAGGCACCCTGGGGTTCGATGTATTCATACCCCAGCTCGTCAAGCATGGAAGTGAGTAGCTGACGATTGCGCACATAGGCGTCGACATCCGCAGGTTCGCCGACGCAGCGTTCGATAACCTTCTGGAACAGAGCAGGCGCGCACACGAAGCCAAGAGCCCTGCCCGCTCCGCAGATAGCCGCATACACCTCGCGCGCACCCTGGAGCTCAGGGGGAACCAGGATATAACCGATGCGTTCACCGGGCATGGAAAGCGATTTGCTCCAGGAATAGCACACGATGGTGTTCTGATAAACGGAAGGAACCCAGGTGACCACGCTGTCACCGTATACCAACTCGCGATAAGGTTCGTCGGACATCAGGTAGATGGGATGGCCGTACTTTTCCGAAGCATCGCGCAGGGCTTCGGCGAGGGCGCCGAGGGTCTGGGGGGTGTACACAACACCGACGGGATTGTTGGGGGTGTTGATGATCACTGCCTTGGTTTTTTCGTTCAAAGCCGCTGCCAAGGCAGGTACATCAATCTGGAAATCGGATTCACGAGCAGGAACCATTACCAACTTCGCGCCGTTTCCCTCGATCCAGACACGGTACTCGGGGAAGAAGGGTGCAATAACCACCACTTCGTCACCGGGGCAAACAAGCGCCTTCAAGCAGATGTTCAAAGATGCCGCCGCACCGCAAGTGAGATACAGGTCATTCAGATTATAGGAGGTGCCGAAGCGCTCATTGAGGTTTGCGGCGATGGTGGCACGAGGCGCAGGCGCACCCTGGGCGGGAGTGTAGCCGTGTACGGATGCAGGAGGAAGCGAAGCCAAGTCGCTAATCGCCCTGGAAACCGCATCCGGTGCGGGAACGCTCGGGTTTCCCAAGCTGAAATCGAATACCTTATCTTCCCCAATCTGGGCCTTTCGCTCCAAGCCATAGGCGAAAAGCTCGCGGATTGACGAAGGCTCCTGTCCCAGCTTGAGCATCTGCTCGTTGATCATAGATGCCACCTCCTGATCGAATTCGTTTCAAACACTGCAATTCTATATCAGGCACCACTCGCACGCATGGGTTCCTGCCGGATATCGGGCGACAGGACGCAATCCACCCCCACACAAAAAGAAGGACCGCCGAAGCGGTCCTTCTGATTTCGAAATACTCGTTTCCTTGAGCAAGTAGCTGCAAGCAGAACTTAGATTTCGGTGAGGTCCTTGCCGGTGTACTCCTTGGACAGGATCATGCAGACCAGAGCAACAGCCGCGATAGCCATTACGTAGAATGCAGGAGCCATCTGGTTGCCGGTTGCGTTAACCAGAGCCAGGCAGATGAAGGAGCAGGAACCGCCGAAGATTGCATTCGCCAGGTTGAAGGTGAATGCGAAACCGGAGAAACGAACCTCGGTGGGGAAGGTCTCGGTCAGGTAAGAGGCCAGAGTACCGTCGTTGATGGTCAGCAGAGCGTTCATGATCAGCTCGGCCAGCAGGATCAGACCGAAGGACATGGTGCCCATCAGCATGAACATAGGATAGGTCAGGATAATGAAGCCAGATGCTGCGATGATCAGCATCTTCTTACGACCAACCTTGTCGGAAATCTTGCCAGACAGGAAGATCATGAAGATGTAAGCGACCAGGGTGATGGTGGTGATGGTACCAGCGCTAGAAGGATCGTAACCCAGAACAGCTTCCAGATAGTTAGGCATGAAGGTCAGAACAGCGTAGAAGCCGATTGCATTCAGTACAGCAGTACCGAAAGCGATGAGGGTAACCTTCAGATGGTCGCGGAACAGAGCGCGGATGGGGTGCTTTTCAGCAACGTCGCCACCGGCATTCTCGACAGCTTCCATCATAGCCAGGTATACGGGAGAGTCGTTCAGATGAGTACGGATGTAGTGAGTAACGTAACCCAGAGGACCAGCCAGCCAGAAGGGGATACGCCAGCCGATGGTAGTTACGAACCAGGAGTCAGCACCCCAGATCGCATACATGCCGGTTGCGAACAGAGAACCGACCAGCAGACCGGTTGCGGTGGATGCGGGAACCATGGAGCAGTAGAAACCACGGTGATCCTTGGGAGCATACTCTGCGATGAAGGTGGAAGCACCAGCGTACTCACCGGATGCGGAGAAGCTCTGGCACATACGCAGAACCAGCAGCAGTGCGGGAGCACCAATGCCGATTACGGAGTAACCGGGCAGGCAGCCGATCAGGAAGGTTGCACCGGACATGAGCAAAATGGATACGGACAGGGTCCACTTACGACCCTTCTTGTCGCCCATGTTGCCCCAGAACAGAGCGCCGATAGGACGAACCAGGAAGGACAGTGCGAATACCGCGAAGGTAGACATGGTTGCAACCATCTTGTCGCCTTCAGGGAAGAATACGACTGCGATAACGGTTGCGAAGTAGGAGTAGCTTGCATAGTCAAACCACTCGATGAAGTTACCCAAGAAGGAAGAACCAACAACCTTCTTCAGCGCACCAGCTTTTTCTTCTTCAGTCAAACCGGCGATGATCTCGGCGTCAGTAGTAGCCATAACAAATTCCTTACTGTTTCACTCCCCCGCCCTTCTTGAAGAGGGGCGCTGGTTTGGGGAGTGGTAATCCGCGTCCCGCACCCTCAATCTACGGTAGGGTGCGGGACGTACGCCGCGTCTTGCGACGATTTAGCTCGCTTTAGTTAAGCGATTAGTCGTTCCACATTTCGGGACGAACCAGGGTGTCGTCCTTGACCCTGTTGGGGAAGTAGTCAAGGCAGCCGCCCTCGCGGTATACGTCAGCGGTGGAGCAGTGCAGGCCGCCGC